>Ga0315308_1000201_pt1 | contig 32598 bp, 22 predicted proteins | sample TDP3_MG_FD_203078 | JGI IMG/M metagenome (GOLD analysis project Ga0315308, IMG submission 203078) | Freshwater sediment microbial communities from Lake Towuti, South Sulawesi, Indonesia - TDP3 | ecosystem: Environmental > Aquatic > Freshwater > Lake > Sediment | place: Indonesia: South Sulawesi...
CTGCTTCAAGAAACTCAAGCTCTCTCTGAAAGGCGATGCCCTCCGAGGTCGGTCCGGTGTGGAAGGTTTCGATCAGCTCTATGGAGCGAGGGCTTGCTGAGTAGCGGTGGGCGGAGTTGCTGTGGTGGACGCAATGCCCGTACTCCTCGTGAACAAGTAGGTCAAGAAGATCTGCGAAGGTCTTGACCGGGTCCCGCTTCTTCTCCGCGGTGACGAAGAAGTATTGGAAGGGATCGCTGAAGGTGTTGAAGAACAGCGCTGCCCCCGTGGGTATTGTGCCCAGCAGGTATGGGGGCGTCTTAACGACCTCAGTCCGGTAGTGAGGGTTTATCTCGACCAGGGATTGGCTGACAAGCCTCTGAACAATTCCTCTGACTTTCTTCGTCAGGTGAACCAGCTCCCCCGGCTTGAGTGGACGCCGCCTCTGGATTGCTTCGGACGCCGCCTCTGGGTCTTCCCGGCATCCGCAAGCCCTAGATATTCCCCTAACTACGTCCCTGAAGAGAGGCATCTCGGCGCGCAGCCAGCGCAAAGCCCTCCGCTCCAGCTCGTCAGGCGTCTCAGAGTAGTCATACCCGTTCCTGAGGGCGAAGCGATAGAACCCACGGCGCCCCATCCCCTGTCCTTGCTCCTCCAGGACCCGCACGGCCTCCTCGAAGGTACCATCGGTGAACCCCTTGACCGCCAGGATCCTCTTGAGCTGGGCCAGGCTCTTCTTGGCCACTCTGACAGCTCTCCCAAGCTCGGCGCTGTAGGTCTGTTTCCCAACGGTGTCGAGGATGGAGTCGAGGCCGTTGCATCTGTAGAGGGCAAGCATCCGGACCGTTGGGAGGAGCTTCATTGACTTGTAGCGTTTCCGCAGCGCCGCCAAGCTACGGGTCACTTGGTTGAGGAGAGAATGCATGTGGTCAACCCGCACACCTTCCTTCACCAGGTGGGCAAAGATGGCGTCGGTGATCCTGTCGATCGGACGTGAGGGTTCTCGGAACAGGATATCTGCCTCAAGTGAGTCGAGGATCTTTCTCTCGACTTCGTCCGACGTCTGCAGCTTCAACCAGCGAAGACCTTTCGAAGCCCTTGCCAGGTTTGCATCGGTGGGGATGAAGAGTTGCCCTGCATATTCATCAAAGCCCAGGAGGTAGGCCGACGAGGGAAACAGCTCCTTCCAGAACGAAACTATCCTATCCTCGGTTGACGGTTGAATGGTCGATCCGGCCAAGGCAATTCAGTCGCAAAGCCCACTTTCCGGATATAACTTTTCAGACAGACGATCCAAACTTGAGCCCAAGGGTTCTTGCTGCACATGTCGCGCGCAGAGGCAATGCAATTTGTCCATGCAAGATGAATCAAGGGCTTCCGTCCTCTGCCGTGAAGCCCTATATGACAGGGTTCGGAGGCCTGTCGAGGACGTGATGACTGTGAATCCTAGTGATGTGAAGGCTTGGTACACCGAACAGATGATGTCGAGAACAAGGGAGGCACTGGAGAGGAACGGCTTCCAATCGTTCATAACCAGAACCAAAGAGGAGGCGCTTCAGAAGGCGCTGTCCATCATTCCCGTCAAGGCTACAGTTGGAGTGGGCGGCTCAGTAACCATACGAGAGATCGGACTCATACAAGCCCTGACTGAACGGGGAGACACGGTGGTTCAACACTGGAACGAAGCTCTCTCGAAAAGCCAACTCCGAGCCATTTTGAAACAGGAACTGAACTCTGATGTCTTCTTGTGCAGCGCCAATGCGGTCACGGAGGACGGCAGGCTGGTCAACATGGATGGAACCGGTAACAGGGTGGCTTCAATGATTTTCGGGCCACAGAAAGTCGTTGTAGTCGCGGGAAAAAACAAGATAGTGAAGAATCTGGACGAGGCTCTCGAACGGGTCAAGAACATTGCTGCCCCCATGAACAGCAAGCGACTGAACAACGGAAACAACCCATGCACAAAAACCGGCGTATGCACAGACTGCAATTCAGAATTCAGGATATGCAAGGTCACCACTATAATAGAGAGAAGACCCACACTTACAGACTTTTCAGTGATACTTGTTGGCGAGGAACTGGGCTTCTAGGGAGCCCTCGATCATATCGACCGCGGTTCCATTGGCACGTCCAAGAATCGACAGAGTTAATCCTTTATTAGGCGAACGAGGCCTTGGGCAGAACGATGCGCATCAAGGTAGACGGTCTCACTGTGGCGTGCAGCGTCTCAGGAGTCGGTCCGCCTCTCACCCTGATTCACGGCTTTCCATTGAACAAACAGATGTGGCGCCCTCAGATCTCGGCGCTTTCGCGCTGGTTCACAGTTGTCTCCCTCGACCTTCCTGGTTTCGGAGAATCCGACGAGCCTCCAGGACCCTGCTCCATGGACAGCTTCGCTGACTGCGTTGCGACGCTGCTCCGACAACTGCAGATCCATTCCCCCGTGGTCGTCGGGCATTCGATGGGAGGATACGTCGTCTTCAGGCTATACGCTCGTCACCGCAGCCTCGTAGGCGGAATGGTGTTGGCCAACACCCGGGCCGAGGCAGACTCGCCGGAGGGAAAGCAGGGCAGATTGGCTACCATAACAAGAATCGAGCGGGAGGGGCTCACGGGCTACCTCTCAGAATTTGCGGAGAAACTGGTCTCACCCGAGACGAAGGCTCGGCGACCCGAGCTCCTGAGAACACTCCGCGAGATCATGAACTCCGCCTCACAGCACTCGGTCATCTCTACGCTCGATGCCCTCGCTGAGCGGCCCGACAGCACACCCCTGCTCTCTGAGATAACCGTACCGACGCTAATCATCACGGGAGCACAAGATCAGATCATCCCCTTTGACTCTGCGGGAAGAATGCACAGCTCGATTCGGGGCTCTCAGCTCGTCACAATTCAATCCACGGGTCACATGAGCAACCTCGAAGATCCGGAGGCCTTCAATAGAGCAGTTCTCCAGAGCTTTCGGCGACCCCCCTCAGCTTCCGGGGACTTGGATCGATAGCGACGATAGGACTCTAGGGGATACTGTTCCACTTAAAGCCGGAAAGACCCATTTTTCCAGCCGCGCCTTTGAATGCTTGACGGCGAAGAGAAGCAAGAGTTGCTGGCTGGGAGCCTGACGAGAAAGTGCAGGAGGTGATGAACGGGATCAATCGAGGGTATGCCTGATTTCAGGCACGTATCCATCTACGTCTGGGATCACCAGACTTGCGATCGATAAAGAAAGAAATGGGGAGGAGGATGCTATCCTCCTTTGATCCGGCTCACGAGATCCTGGTAGGTCGTGTGGATTTGGCTTGCGGCTTGTCTTAGGTCTGCCACTGCGCCGTCGAAGTCGCCTGACGCCGCTTTGGACTCTGCGCTTGAGAGAAGCCCACGGATGGTTGAGAGCCTCTCCTGAAGATCAGGCACAGGGATGCCCTTGTCCTCAGCGCCCTGCAACAGTGTTTGCAGTCTGTCGGTGGCCGAAGTCAATCTCGCCACGGCGTCCGTGATATGGTCCTTCTTGAGGTAGTCCTTGATCTCTCGGACGCCCTCCAGGGCGGCCTTGATGTCTTCGCGAGCCTTCTTGAGATGGTCGATCGCCTGATCGATGTTGCCAGCCTTGAGGTTGCTCTCCGCCGCGTTCAACTGTCCATCCGCCTTATTCAGACTTGTCTTCACTTCGTTGACCAATTCCGGCGGAACAGAGGGCGGAAGATCCTCCAATCTTTCTTGGAGTCTCTGGACGAAAGCTTGCGTTTTGTCAATGGCGGATTGGAGACGCGTGGCTGCTCGCTCCTGCCGGAGGTCTTTCCAGGATTGTCGCAGTGTCGTCAAAGACTCCCTGAACTTCACTAACGCTTCATGTGCCTTGTCGATGGCTTCTTGGTAGTTGCCAGCCGCCAGAGCGGCTTTTGCCACTTCTAGACTCTCTAGCCCCGCCTCGTACAGGGAGGTTGCGGCTGTGGTATCCAATCCTTCGTCTTGCGCCTTGCCTAGTAGATTTGCCACTTCAGCACTCGCGTGCTCTGCGATCTCAACAAGTCTCTCAGCTGTTTCTTGCGGTGCAGAATCGTCCTGTGTCTGTGTCTGGGCCCACGTCGGTACCGATACCAAGGTCAGGAAAACTAGGAGAATCGTGAGCGCGGAGGTCGTCAGCAATATTCGGCTTCGCGTCATGCAGTCGTGCTCTGATTATCGCGAATATAAGGAGAGTGAACGAATCATCCATCACAGCCACCGAATGAACAGCTACGTTTTCTTCATGTAGAAATGTTCTGATGGTTAAGAGATTCTGCTCGTCATCAACAGATCGACCGCAATTCACTGAGCATTCTAAGTGATGAACGGATAGAATCGAACTTCGATCGACCGCAAGTTCAGTCCCTCTGACCAAATCGGTCAATCAATAGATGCCTGATCATTCTGAACATTCATGAACCATTTCGAACGGAGAGAAACGTTCTGCGGGTGTTTCTTGAGAAAAACGCCCTTATAGATCGTCTGCGCATAGAAGCGCGGATGGAAATGATGGTTGGAAGGTGCTCGCTCGTGGCGATGCTTCTCGTGATTCTAATCTCCGTGCCGTTCGTAGTGAGTGTCGTTGCCCAGGAGCAGGATGAACGACACGCCACAGAAAGACTACAAAAAGAGACAGAGACTGAGACCCCCGAAGAAGATGTCGAATTACCGATTGGGGTAGAACTTGCGGCGAGGTTTCACGAACTACTGGAAACTCATAAGGCCCAGATAATGGAGATCATAGAAGAGTTCAAGTTCAACAACAGCCAGAACCATGAGGAAAGGCTGAGGATAATAGAGGCTTACCATAATCAAACTAGGATTAGACTAGAAGAGATGAAAACTCAAAGGACGCGTCTGTACGAACTGTTCAACAACGGCACTATTGATCGCGACGAGTTCATAGCAAGAATGCGCCTTCTCAAGGCTAGCCTCAAAGGATGCGAGAGACTAGCTGACAAACTTGGGTGGCAGCTCTCGGAAGTAGCCGAGAAGGCCGCCGAGCAATACAGGCGTAAGGCACAGGTACTCAAAGATTTGAACAGGCAAATGCTAGATGAAATGAAGGCAGCACTGCAAGAGATTAAAGAAAAGGTGAAGAGTCATGGTCCTCCTCGGATGACTTGGACGACAAATGGAACGGTGACCAAGATAAATGCAGCATCGGCTTCGGACAAATGGGACTGGACTTGGAATGAAGGCAGAAAATAGCAAAGCGCTAGCGTTGAACCTCAAGAGATCTAGAGAAGCAGAAGACGAGCATGACGTGTGAAGAGGCGTGTTGTCGACTGTCAATCCTTCAGTCTGACTATGAACTCCCTTCCACGCCTGGTCTTGCCTACCGAACCCTTCTCCTCCAGTGCTTTCAGAACCACACTGGTCTTCGCCTTAGAAAAGCCGGTTCTCCTCTTTATCTCGGATTGAAACAGAACGCCACCGGCCTCTCTTAGTACGCTAATCACTTTCTCTTCATCGCTTTCCAACGAGACCGATCGCTTTCTGAGACGAACCGCGATAGTGAATGTAAGTAGGATCACGGCGATCGCCAAGACAAGCCAAAGCACCCATGAACTCGATCCAAAATCAAATATGCCTGGGGAACTGGAAGCTGTCGATGAGAGGGACGATGTCTCTAACCTCGACGCAGTGGTTTTCGAGCTCAAAGCAGTGCTGTGGGAAGACTCCGAAACTGAGGACGAGACAAAGGTTTGCGAACTGACGGTCGTCGCTTCGAGAGTAAACTCCACCCTCGGCTCTCCTGAACCGAAATGCCTCAATCCGTACCAGATCAGTTCCCCCTGCCTAGAAACGTCAGGGGGAGGAGACGCATAGACGACACCGAACTGGCTTGAAGCCCTGAGGGAGAAGGTATCGTCCTTGTACAGGTACAGACCTCCCTCGAACACATCGCCGATGATGATAGCTGATCCTTCTTGCCTCGCAAATCCAACCCATCTGAAGCTGTACACGACTAAGCCGAAATTCCCGGTTGCCGTTTTCAAACTGTCGATGTCAGCCGTGAAGTTTTCGGCCGACATCCTTCTGCCTGTTAGAATTGATGCTCTATCAACGAGATCGATGGTCTCGTTCTTGAACTGTTCCAAGAAGACCTGCCTCTGAGAATCAAAGGTCTTCATATATTCCTCGAAGTAGCGTACGTCGTCATCGGTCTGCAGTAGAAACCTATGCTCTACCGTCCACACCGCGGAGCCGGCGGCGTCAACCGACACTATGTAGTTCGTAGCCTCCGGCGGTGTTTGAGCCAGTGCAGGGAAGACCAGTGTCACCAAGCAAAGCGCAGATAGCACAACGACAGCGATCCTGGCACCCGGCGGCATGGTTTTCAAGCCCCGTGAGCAGAGGATTCTAATAAGACTTGGTTTCAGGATTTCTAGAGCTACCCCCATCGATCGATCGCATGCAGAGCATCCCTGTGGCTGAGTTGATGCTTCGCTCTGGCGACGCGGATGTCGGTCGATCAATGCCTTCGCTCGGGTTCAACCGTGAACGCTTTGGCTTATCCCCTGTCCCAATTTGGGGTAAGAAGTGAGGAAGGGACATTTTCTTCCCCTATCAGTGGTGATAAATCGATCGAAGGAGAGATAAGTCCGTCAAATAATCGGAGTTGTTTCAACTTCATCAGACATACTATCGAGGCGGTCCTTGACCTTGTCAAAGAGTCAGAGGTGCTTTATTTTCCCTCGGTACTTTTCTATCCACTTTTTGTTGAATTCATCTCCACCCGGGATGTTGCTGCTAATCCAGACTGGGGGAGTCACTCCTTTGCCAAGGAGAATTTGGATGGCTCTCGCAATCATGCAGTTCAGGACGAATGAGTTGACAATCGTTGAGACTGGAGCCACCTTCTGTTGAAATCCCGCCAGTTGTAGGACAGCATCTCCGAAGGGCATATGGCAGTCAATTGTTATGTCGGCGACTTCGAATAGGTTCTTTTTACTGGGATGTCTGGCAGAGTGATCTATCAGTATTGCCCGAGAGAACTCCGGAGATGTTACGGCAATGACAGTGAGCCCAAGTCGCTTGCCTTCGTTAGCCGCGTCAATGGTGGCTGAGTTGATTCCATAAGCATTTACTACTATCAGGACATCCTTCGGTCGAAGGTCGTAGTGTTGGAGAACTCGTTGTGAATATCCTGGGAGCCGCTCGACAGCCGTGGATCTGGCAGCACCGAAGGCGAGCGAGACGCCTGGATCCAGCACCGGATTGATGGGCACGAGTCCCCCGGCTCGGTAGAACATTTCCTCTGCGCCTATGTAGGAATGACCGCCTGTGCCATAGACATGCACAAGGTGCCCGTCTGCTACTGCCTCCGCTACCGCCTGAGCAGCTTTCTCCAAATTCTCCCGCTCTGTGGATCGGATTCTGCTTAGGAGGTCCGTTACGGCCCTAAGGTACTCATCGACGGGATCCATGTTCTCACGCCTGGTTAGACGAATGATAGATCTATTTAAGTGAAGAGGTGGGGAGAGAAGCGTTCCGAAGAATCTGTCCGTCTTTGTGGATCGATCAATCGCTGTTGGATGTGCTGCGTTTAGCCAGCCATTTGATTGATTGAATCCAGAACCTAGGGTAGTGTTCCCAGTCGATAAATGTTCCGGCCCAGTGGGGAGCGCAATCGGGCGCGAAAGCCATGGACCTTCCTGAGCCATATTCGCCGACGCAGACTATCGGGTCATCCTGGAAGGAAGCGAGCACAGTGGCTTTTGGCTTGGGTCTAAACCTGTTGTAGCCCATCAAGATGAAGTCGGCCGTCTTCCAGGGTATCCCAGCCATTATCGGATGAGACACGTTGTCTACGTTGAAACGGAAGCCTTCAGGCACTTCAACTCGATCGTCTCCCTCGTGAATCGTGACTGGCAGAATCTCCTCGATAGGAGTGTTGTGGTAGCGTGCTCCTCCCTGATGTCCTCCAAAGGAACTCCAACCCCCGCACATCAGGAAGCCGCCTCCTTCTGCCACGAAGTCTTGGATCGACTTCAGTCTGTTGGGACCCATGGGCACTTGGAGCATGTCCGGATAGAATATCAGTGAGTCGCTAGGTATGTCACTGAGAATGACGACCTCATATGAGTCAAGAAGCTCCCTCGCTTTTTTGGGAAAATCTGCGATGGCGACGTGTGTGTGTAGGTGATCGACTTTGATGCTGGGATCGCCTTCGAGAGCTCTACGAAGGTAGAGTGATTCTTCTACAAAGCTACCTGCAATGTAGTAGCCGAGCCCCTTGGCGACTGTTCTCACGACGAACTCTCCATCACCTGCGTACAGAACACGAATATTTTTTCTCTCCACTTGCTTCATCTTGTCCTCATCCTCAATATTCTCTCGCGATGACCAGCAGGTTTCGCCTTTCAAGCGGCTTTTATGGTTTGCCTCGATCGATCGAAGAGAATCGCAGATTCTGTGCAATGATGTCAGGTAGCTGATCCGTGCGGCCAAGAATGGAGACAAGAGTGCCAAGCTGGTTACGAGGATTATCGGGTGTCGCACCAAGCGATAAATCGATAGATCTCGACTTCACGGCCGCGCCAAGACACAAGCCCCTTCTCCGGTCGCGATTATAGTCATCTCTGGATGAATCCCGAAGGGCTCATAGTAGTGTTCGAGGAGAAGCTTTCTGAGATCCTCGATCCTGTCGCGCCTAATAGCTATCTCCACGTCACCCCCAAGTCCAGCACCCATCAACTGGGCTGCACCGCAATCGCCAAGATTGTGAGCCACCAGGTCGCACATGCGATCTATCTGCTGAATGCTTCTCTCGTAGCCACCTGGTTGCCAGAATAACTGCGATCTTTCAAGCTCTTCCGGCGTTAAGCTTGGGTTCCGTAGAATGGAGAGCAGTCTATCGAGAGCCTCGTCTGAGCTGAATGCGCCAGGATCCCAACGTAATTGATTTCCCCTTTGATCGAACTTGGCCACTCGATCACCGTCGTGTGAACACCTTATCAGCTTCAGGATGTCAGCCATGTTTCCTTCTACGAGAAGCTGGGGAAAGACTTGTGCTCTCTCCGCCTCGGCAAGGCCGTACATGGCCATTTGACGAATCTTGTAGCCTTGGGGTGGCTCCTCATGGTTCGAAAATATCACTTCCAACTCTTCGCAGTAACGTTTGGCGACAGACTCCCTTATCTCGCTCCTATCTCTCCTCTCGGGCAAAGATTTCAGGATTTCATAGAGATGGCTCAGACTGATACCGAGGTTCCTGGTAGTGATGTCCCGTAACCACGTTATTCTCCCCGCGTACCTCGGATGGAAGCTCTTTGTTAGGAGAACAGCGATTCTGTACGCGGCCGCTGTGACCCTCAGATAGTTCCTAGTGTAGTCATCCTGGGGGCGCTTGATCCCGGAGCTTGCAATGACTACGGCGTAGTTCTCAGGGAAGGGAGCGTAGGATATCTCGTTCATTCTCATCGGCAAGGAGCCGATGTGGCAGATCTTGTCTCTGCGAGCCAGCATGATTGCGGCGTGGTCTGCTGAGCCGCCCCTTGTGAGCCTGTACCACTCCGAGTATCCTATTCGTTCCACGAAGTCCGTCAAGGGCATCTTAAGGTCATTGAGTTTGATCGTAACCAAGGCTACGGAGGTCACCAGCGCGGATGATGAGCTTAGCGCTCTCTCAATTGGCAGGTCGCTGGTTATCAAGATGTTCATTCCTTTGAGGCTCTTTGTGAAGCTTCCGTCCTGCTTTCTGTACGCGTCTTGAAGGTAGACGAGCAGCCCTTTCACGTACTCATCCCAGCCGAGTTCCTCGCCACTGTTCTGCTTTTCCCTGAATCTCTCTGCTGTCCATTTGTCCCAATGATCAAGATCGCGTATCTTTTCCTTTGGAAGCTCCGCGTCTATAAAGAATGACTTTTCTTTGAATTTAGGGTTCATGTTCTTGAGATGAACGCGTCTGTCCGATCTTGCCTGTCCTAGAGCGATCGTCTCCAAGTTTGTCCCCATCGGATTTGCGTAGCCACCGAGGTAGTCGACATGGCGACCCATCACGTTAATCCTTCCTGGGGAGCGTGCGATAATGACCTCAGCGTCGAAGCCATATGTATCACCAAAGACTTGAAGGGCGTTTGTGTATATTCTCCGCTTGTGTTCACTGTTTTCGCTGTCTCCATAGATTTGTTGGAGTTGATTGAGTAGCTTGGGGGGAGGCTTGTTCAGGATCCTTATCCAGTCACAAACCTTCACTGGAGTGATGCCTCGATTGAATGTCAAGCCGATCTCTTCCTCTGCGGGTACCGGGTTGGCTTTGCCTTGATCTGTTCCCATGCCTCAGTTCCACCGGGCACTCACATGACTTGGACGGGGGATCTTCGGTTTGGCTCGATCGATCGATCCCCTCGCGTAGACTTGTCGCGCTCGTCGAACGTAGTCGAAGATCTCGTAGCTGACCATTGAAGCAGGTTTCTCGCCCGATATTCCCGCAATCAGCCTTAGCCGGTTTAGACCAGCCGGTCGAGCGTTCGCCTCAAGGACGACCGGAGTGAGTTCGATCTCTTGTCCTTGACCTATCGCTTCCAAAACGACGTCGATTCCCATCATCTTCAGATAGCTCCTTTCGTCCAGTACGAAGTTTAGTGCGACAGCTGCGTCCACCGCGACGCGTTTCATCTCGCGTATGTCTGCTTCAGTTGGCAGAATCTTGGTCCAGTCGTCATCTCTTCCCAGATAAAGGCCTACGAAAGCTCTATGGAGATCCACGATCGACCCGCCCCGACCGACTGAGGCGGGGAAAGTTTCCTCGTCTCTTGAGATCTGAGCGTAGCCGGACTCAGCCACAAATCGCAGCCCATTCCAACATACGTTGAGCCGGAACGCTATCGTTCTGTATCCCGCGTTCTTCGCCGGAAGAAACCTTGTATTTCCTCTTTCCTCCCTCACAAGTACATTATTTTCACTCAGCAGGCTGTCGACGTAGTGAGCGATTGGATGGTCTAACGCGATTTCCTCTATCTTTGTTAGGTCTACATTGAATCTGTTGACTTTATAGCCCTCCGTTCCGACGTTCGGTTGAACGACCACTCCAACGTTCAATGGCCCTCTCTTTTCCAGCATTTCTCCAAGGAAGAGCTTCAGTTTCTTCAAGATTTCTATCGGCGAACTAGGGCTTGTCACCAGACAGCTGAGCGGTGACGGTATCTCTCTACCTATTCTGTCCTGATGTTGCTTCCAGAGTTGGTGAGCCAACATCTTCTTGTCAGCTCTCTCTGATGAATTCTCATAGGGGTTTATTTGCAGGACCTCTGCCTTCTCGAATCGTGATGAAATTTGTTTATGCATCTCGGTCTCTTGCTCCATCGGGAGGTGCAGAGTTTGAACGATGTTAAGAGGCACGGGTTGTTCGAACTCCACCTCCTTGACACGTCCAGTGTCATCCACGACGAGGCTTTTCTTCGCTGCGTTGAATTCGCCTGCAAGCCAGCTGTAATGCACCCCGAGGACATTGATGCTTGGTAAGCCTTCAGCTCTGGAAACAACCTCATCGGTCTGAAACGCCAGTACGGTGTCTTGGAAGTAGATCGATTCTGCTCCATAGATCAAGCCGAGATTCACCTGGCCCCCGAGCAGCTCCTTCGCTTCCCTCGCGTTGAGTCTCCTCGGATCTATCCTCAGAGAAGGTGCGTCGGGACCTCCCCTTATGCGTTCGACAACTAGCTCGTAGATTCTTGAGAGGTAGTTTGCGTCTGATAGAAGGCTGTCAAGTCCAACGTGGCTTGCCTTGATTTCCGCCGCCAGCCTCATCCTATGCTCTCTTTCCATTAACTCGAAGACAGTCTGCCTTACCTTGTCTCGTCCCAGTGGCGTAGAGATCTCCTTCCTCAGATTTTCGAAGGAGCCTTTGCCTCTGAGGAGCTCCGTCTCCACGTAATAGCTCAGTATGACGCTGATGTCTTCCGGGCCGAAGCTTTCACTTTCCGTCCTTGCCCAGCTCCTCTCGGGCTTTTCTTAGGGCTTTCTTGAGCCGGGGGGCGCTCTTAGATGGTCTCTCAAGATGTGATTCTGTAGGTGGCACTGGCCTATACGTCTCAGCGATTGCTGAGAGATAGGTTGGGTGAACCAATCCTGCTGATTGACGCCGCACGAGAGGCTCGGCGGCCAGCTGCTGGATCTTCTCCCTGTAGATTTTCGCCCTTTGACCCAAGCATCTGAATATCTTCATCACTCCTTCTCCCTTCCTGTTCGTAGGCAGTTGATCGTCGTGGGGTCTCCAGAGGCCAGCGCCGGGGTTGGATTCTATCTTGTAGACCACTAGGGTACTGATGCGTTTCCCTTTGCCGTTGAGAAGCGGAATCCGGCGGCCCAAGTCATCGAACATTCTGATCGGCTTTGGCTTACCTTCACTATCTACTCGCTCGATCGGTCTTCCTTCAATGTCGTACACCTGAACATCGGTGGGTTTTCCCTGTTCGTCGTAGAGCGACTGGAATCTACCTGTGTCTTCGTCGTAGATTCGAACAAGGCAATTGTTCTCATCCACTTGGAGGACGGGCATGTAGTCAGCCATCTCATACGGAATATCGGTGTTGGCGAACCCTGTGAGATCTTCCTTCCTTTCGAAGCGTATCTTGCCAGCAAATTCTGGATGGACAGTCATGTATTCGTCGATGATTTTTTCTGGATGCTTTCTAATGTATTCTCTCTGCGCATTGATCGACCTGAACGAAGCTTCAGTCAATTCTCGACGTAGGTCATCTCTGTACTTCGGGTCTATTATGTCATCGGTGTATTCATAGAGCAGCCCTCCCTGGCCGACGTTGGCCACTCCTCTCGTACTCACGACGGTGATGTTGTGGGATATCTCGTATCCATTCTTGCATAGTACAAGGATCTGTCTGAAGTAGGAGAATAATGGTGTCAACGGTCTCCTGTCTAGGAGCACTGGTATCCCCATTCGAGCGAACCTGTCCACCAGGTCCTGCTGAAACTCCTTCGTGTAGAGTCTGCGTACGTGGGATGGGATAACTTCCTGGATTACTACGTTGTCGCTCTTTGAGATGTCATAGACTAGGTCTCTCAGCTCGGCCAGGTTTTCTGGTATCGGACTTCCTTCTCTTCGTACCTCAAGAATTCTTGCGTTTCTACCCCCCGACTCTTTTTCAGGTTTCACGATTATAGTCGGATGCCTTCGCGAGAAGTCTAGAAGGGTCGCCTCGATCCTCCGCTTAGCGTCGCCTTCGGATAAGTTGTCTGTCTCCTTGGCGTACCAGTTTACCTGATCTGGTGTTCCTACTCTACTCCGCTTCAGCATATCAGGTAGGAGACACTTGAGGTGTGTTGCTGCCTCCCAAACCAGTGGTTGTATGAGGGGAGCTCCCGCGTCCTCTATTTGCGGTCGCAGTGGGTGGGTGAAGTGGAAGAAGACCCCATGTATTATGACAGGTCTGCTGAACTTGACCGCGACGAGCACGCCCCCGTCGATTCGTGAGGCTTTGCCCTCCGCGACTTGTCCCTCTACTCGTGATTTCAGCAAGGCCTCGCGATAGTCTTCTCGAGACAAATACATGAACCCATCATTGACGATGAGCAGATCCCTTCCGGAGCTTGGATCTTTGGCGATGGCGGGCAAGGCGGCAAGCATGAGGTTTATTCCATCTTGAGAAAGCCGAGCACCATGATGGAGGGCAACAGGAACTGTTGTGTTTCCGTGGGGATAGACTATGGCGACGTTAACTCGTTCTTCGTCCTTTATGACTGCTGGGTCTAGGTCTAGGAAGATCTCGGGCAGTGGATAGCCTTCGTGATCCAAGACAGCGAAGTCTCGTAGTCGAGCGTAGCTGAACCAGAAACGTTCCGCTCTATCGCTGAGATTCACACCCAGTGGAGCGATACCTTCGTCAGCGTCCCCCAGCCAGACATGTTGGTATTCCGGATCTCTGTCTCTCAGCTCCGTCTTTGTAACCATCAGGTGCCTAGCATATGTGTAGAGCCAACGGTGTCGTCTCTCTGCCAGATCGAACTTCTGTTCCCGGGTGTACCCCTCGAATCCCACTCCTCTTTCGCTGTCATAGTGGTAGGGGAAGTAGTCGAATATGTGGCTGTTAATCGTTGTGTCGTAGAACCTTGCCAACTGGATGACCATGTCCGCTGGATCTTCTATCTCTCGCGTCATCTCCACGATCAGAGAGATATCCAGGAGCTCCAACGCCATAGATATCATTTCCAGTGAGTTTCGGTCTTCCTTCAACAGCTCAGCCAACTTTGCCGTCTGCGTGGCCAGGTTTTCATAGGCTTTTGAGTAGATGTCCCTGCCGTTCAAGCAGTCTTTCACGGCAAGCTCCATCTTGGTCTTCAAGGGAGAATCTTCAGGGACCATCCGGTTCACTAGGTCCTCGAAGGCTCCCATTGTCCAGGCGAGGAATCTGCCGAAATCCTCCTCGGATATAGATCCGGTGGGGTCTTGAAGGGTGGTCTTCGCGCGGTGGTACATTGCTTCAAAGCCTAGTTCCGTTGTCCGCTGGCCGATGAGTTCCTTGGTTGACGTGTATGCTCTCGACCTCTCTTGAATTGCCAGCGCATGCCTAGCGATTTTTCGTCTCTCCTCGCGTCTTTCGAGGCGCGAGACCTTCTCCTCCACGGCTTTGAGGGATCCAGCCAACCCAGTTTGGATTTCTCGATATTCCTCCTCGATTGGAGGCACGTAAATGGGTTTCAAGAATGCCTCCACCATGTAGTCTACATCCTTCTTTTCAAAGGGCTTCACCTCCTCGACTCCAGTCTTCGGAGCTCCCGCGATGGCTCGTTCGAACTTCTCACGTGCTTCTAGGATCTCTTCTTGACTCATCTTCCCGTTGAGGAGATAGGAGCCTCCAAGGACTAGCCATGTTCCGAAGTCCAGCTGATGAAGTCTCAGCCCTCTTCTGATCTTGCCTAGGGCGCTTGAGACGTATCGGTAGTCCCTCCATGGGACTCCAAGGTTTCTCGCGGCGATTTCTTCTTTGATAGCTTCTTCATCGAGTTCCTCGCTGTTGATTCGGTCAACTATTTCTTGATACGTCTTCAAAGTCTCTCCGTAGCGGCCATCCACTAGGTCGTCAAAGAGCGACTTCGCGCGTTGGCGGTCCCGCATCATTTCCCTTCGCCATTGCTCAACTGTGTCTCGACCGAGTCCAAGGGCCCCGTAGACCGCGTTGTCATCGGAGGCGAAGAGTTCTTTGACCTTTCTCTTGCTGGAAGCGTAGCGATACGAGAACGTTCTTCTCCTGGCGCCAGACGTTCCGTCAGCGAAGATCAGACCGCTGTTCGGCCTACCCTTCCGCATCAGGTACAATAGCTTTGGGAGATTGTCGACAAGGTCCAGGAGTTCTGGGTCCGGTATTCCGAGATCGATAAAATCCACGCCCTGAACCGCTTCCTCGTATGTCCTGTAGACGCCCCGCTGATCTAGGGCGACTAGATGTATCTTCTTTCCGATCTCGTCTATGAGGGGTTGTCGTTGGGCGGGTGGTCTATCGCTAATTCCAGCCCATCTCTCAAGGTCACCGCCGTACACGATACAGTTCGTTCGAATGATTCTTTCATCGAGTCCATATTCCAGCACCCTTCGGTAGACGCTCTCCTTGACTTGGTCCAAGCGCGAGTCAGGGACGTAGTTCAGTATGTCTGATGCGGTGCAGGTTCCGACCATTCTGATGTCGGCTACGGACCTGAATCCTCGAAACATACGTCGAAGGATCTCCCGCCCTTCAGGATCTATGTCCTCAAGCAGGTGAGGGTCAGCCGTGCCTGCGTAGATCTCTAGCTTTCTTGGACCTGCGCCGAATCGAACGTCCGTGATCGGTATGTCTCTGCCGTTCTTTCTCTGTCCTTCTTTGTAGGATGCGCTCATGACACCGACCAGTTTGTTCTCGGGAGGGATTGATGGGTTCCTCTGGCGCGCCTCCTCAGCTAGTTGTCGAATTAGGTTCACTTTTCGGAATGGGCCAATCCTGTTAATCTCCTCCAATCCCTGGAACTTCTTGTTCACCCAGTACGCTAGCTCTTGGTCCAATCGTCTTCTGTCCTCGTCACTGACAGCGAGAATGCCTGCCCTCTCTAGCGTCCTGGCCAGTTGCGGCATTCTTGAAGGAGTGAGGGGGCGACCCGTGGCTGTAAGATAGTCACGATATCTCTCAGACAGATACTTGATTGCTCTTTCTTCCCACTCCAACGTATCATGGCAGTCTAGTTGCATTCGTAGAACTTTGCGTAGATCTGACAAGACCTGCGGCCTTGTTTCTTCAGGAACTCCGAACGCAGCGAGGATATCATCAGACATTTCCTTGCTGACGGCTCCTATGATCGTGGCGTAAAGGAGGGAGAACTCCTTAGGCACGCAGAACCCTCCGTAAGTCTCACCTGTCGGCAGGACGATTCGATCCCCCCGCATGTTCCACTGGTCTCTGAAGAACTCAAAGTCGCCAATGCCCAAGACGTCAACGTTGACTCCGGCAGCTAGGGAGACATAGAAGACAGCACCTCTGCTGAAAGCGTTCTCGCCGACCTTGAGAAACTCGACGAGCCTCGGGGATCCGAGCGTCGTGACGCCAGCCCTGTTGTAGAGGCCGTACAGGGACTTGCCGGCCTTCGCTGCCTCTTGGTCGAGGCCTCCAACCCACTTCGGGAGATCCCTCACTGATCTGACTTCTTCCGCCCCTAGGTCAACTCTGCTCGGTGTGTATAGCAGGTTGAACTTCTTGTACGGGCCTGTGGCATCGTATCTGAACCTCGGATTATCCAACTCCATGGTGAGGTCATGTTCTCTTATGATCTGTCGCCTAGCCAAGATTGTGGCGAGCGTGCGGTTGAGGCGCTCCCGAACGTAACTCTTGACTTCCTTTTCAAGGTTCAGCGACTCCAAGACTCTCTGACGTGCCTCCGATCTTTCGGTGCTCCTCTTCTCCGAGTTGTAGATGAGATTCTCGACGACGATTTTCTTCTTTGCCTCAGAGACTTCCTCGCCTAGCTGACGAACTCGAGTCTTGACGGCCTCTCCAAGGCGATTGTTTTCTATCACCCTATCTATCGCTTGGGATTCTATCTCTGGGTGAGCGCCTAGATACTCGGTCACATATTTGGGCTCATCTACATTTTTAGGTTCTCTTTGCCGTCCCTGAATCCTCTCCTCATAATCTATCAGGAGAGCTAGCTTGGCTACTTCTGTAGATACCTCTGGATATGATGCTACGAGTTTCAATATGCCCTGCCTAGTATCGTCTTCTCTATCAGGGCGTAGCCCTTCTTCCTGCATTGTTCTAAGGAGATCTCCTTTCAGGTCAAGTTCCTCGATGAGTCGAGCCCCTATTGCACCTATTCTCTTTCGATGGCGATCGATTCTTGATTCGACTTCCTCTTCGAGATTGTAGGCTCGTGACACGTTGAAGAGCGCCATGGATTCCTCGAGCCAGTTCTGAACGTTTGTCTCCGTCTCTCCGGGGCCGAGCGTCGTCAGTACATGGACGCTGGGTATTCTTCTCCTCCTCTTGGTGGCCAGTTTCAGTAGTGATTCCACCCTGGTTTTTAGTCCATGTAGATCAATGGCTTCCTCGAGCACGTGCAGCATTGGTCTCTCTTCCCTAAGCCAAGCCTTGAGTACTTGATCGGCTAGGTTATCTTGCGATCTATTCTCTTGGATGACCATCCGCAAGGCCTGGGCCCTCGATAGCTCTCTGTCTTGACGCAGCTTTGCTACCTCCGAGGGAAGACGCGAGTAGGTCTCTTCGACAAGGGCCGATAAACAGGCTGTCTCTCGATCGAGCCCCTTCTCTTTGATTATCCTTCTCGCAGCTTCTTCTCGGTCCGCGTTCTCGTCGCTAGCGATTCTCTCCATTGCGTCGCCAAGCCCTAGTTTATCCAGAAGCAGCTCTCTAGCCAGAGCGATGTGCTCCAGATTCATGACTTCTTCGATGTTGAGAGCCCAGTCCTCTGCATGATGACGATACATCTCCTCTAGGATGGAACGCTGAACCCAGACCCTGACGTCGTATCCTCCATTCTCTCGGGGAATTATCTGATACCTGGAGTAGGCTGGCAGTGCCTCGACCCAGTCATCACACTTTCTCAGCCAGGCACCTATGTTTGGGGTCACATAGACGTTGCGGCCTGATTCATTGATCAAGCTGTGAACCTCCTCATCTCCTCCGAAGAACGGGTCCAACAGTTCGTTGAGGAGGCCGATGTTTATCGCGCCGGTAGGAGAAATCCGCTGGAAGAAGACTGTGAAAACCGCGTCGTGCTTCGGAGCCGCAGCCAGCGCGGACTCGGCCTGCGAGATCGCGGACGAGATCTCGGTCGATCTTGTTTGAACTTCATGTCTATCATGGAGGATCTTGTTCCAGGTCTCGCTGGCGCCTCCGCTGGCGCTTCTCTCAGCAGCGATTTTGGCGCTCTCTTCCGCCTGAATAGCGTCGAGCTTTTCAAGAACTACTGCGCCAAAGTCCCTCATCACAGCCTTCAATCCTGAGGTGGCCCTTTCTACCTCAGCTCGGGAAACCCGTGGTCTAGCTATCAGGTCGGAGATTCTCTGAACCTCAGCCTCGAGGTAACCTACCGACAACCCCCATTCATGTAGGGCTTCGACTTGAAATCTTGGCGAGGATTCCCGCGTCAAGGCTTCCAGGTCGCGAATGCTGGGGGAGAGGCATTCGGAGGCCAGTACCTGAGAACCTGCAAGCAGGAGTCCATCGAGGTAGAGGGCTCGGCTGAATCGTCCTCCCACATGTCGCATCCCGTTCTCCAAACACCAATCGGCGATTCGGCTTGCGTTTGCAGCATCCAGAGTCTCCGCATAGCTTCGGTTGATCTCTTCGTAGATCCTGCTTCTCAGCGTTCCTAGGTCCATGCGTTCAGCGATAACTTCTCTCACCTTTGATTCGTTGTAGGGCGGCTCGACGAGTGTTCTCGCCCGGAGCCAGGAGATCAGCCTCGTCTTTTCTTTCTCGGGTTTGTTGGAGCTCTCCTCCAGAAAATGAAGGAAAACCTTGTTGCTGTCGATGTTCGGGTGAGATAGGACTTCGTGGAGCTGCTCTTTTTCCTTGTCGTTGAACGCTTCGTACAGAGTCACTGTCCTCTCCAGCGCATGATCTTCGTCAAAGCCACATATGTGACAGAGTTCATGTAGAAGGGCGAGGCTGTAGAGCGTTACCGCGCTCCCCATCAACTCTTGACCGAGCTCCTCGACAACATCGATATCGCAACGGATAACAGGATCAATGGCGCCGACTGTGACATCCATGAGGAAGTCATGATTCTCGAGGAACTCCAGGGTGACGCTATCTTGCCCATACAGCTTGGATTCAAGGTCATCCGTGAGCCCCCTCGATCTGTACTGGGCAAGGCGGACGACGCCTTGCCTCACAAGCTCCCTCGTCCTCAGCGCTCTACGAGATTGGTCTTCTGTCGCTTGCCTCTCCTTAGCAAAATCACATATCTCGGCGTGGTCTATTTGTCCGTGATTGAACCTTATTCTCGCCCACGCAACCCTAGCGCCGGCGCCCCTCTTGGCCGCGCTGACTCCCTTGTCACTTAGATAGAGAGCAACCTTCGTGACAGGAAGAGGATCGCGCTGGGGATGGATCGCCTGCGCATAAACCGCCCTGGGCTTGCTGCATCTAGCCGTTTCCTGTGTCTTCTCGATCAACGTCGTCTTCACATCACCAAGAAAACTGTCCGAACATGATGTACACCCGGAATCCATATTTAAGGTTGAAGCGAACTTCGATCACCTGTTGGCTTCCTTTCTCCATCTGCATCGAGAAGGATCTGGCAGAGAATCTTGGCGCGCATTGGTGGGAAGCTTTTTACCGATGCCATCCAATCGAGAGGGAGGTTACGGAGGCACGAGAGTTGGACGTTGTTGAGTATCTGTCCAGAGAGATCGGAGAAAGGGTTGCTGGCTCCAGGCAAGAGAAGGGAGCAGCTGAGTACATCGCTGCAGAAATGAGGAACCTGGGTCTCTCGGTGGGGATGCAGAGCTTCAGGTTTGTTGGATGGAAACCGGTCAGGCTTCCCAGTGTACAGGTAGTTAAGCCTGAAAAGCGGAAACTGGAGTCGGCGGTGATGTTGTTCTCGGAAAGCACGGCTCCAGGCGGGGTTGCGGGCAGACTGAGCAAGGCTGGGACGTGTCACTTGGTGGAGGGACCCTTCGAGTGGGCCAAGTACTCGGTGACAGATCAGAAAGGGACGGCGGTCGCCTACGTGCTGGGCCGTCCTGACGGACCTGCGGTACCGTTTCCGCTTGTCGGGATGGGAAGAACCTGGGGGAGAGCGCCGTACGTCGCCATCGGTCAGGAAGACAACGAAAGAATAGCGAAGTGGCTTGACCACGGTGAGAACGTTTCGGTGAGGCTTGACGTCGCCGGAAGACTTATGCCCGGGCTGGAATCCCGTAATGTCATAGGTACGATCAAAGGCAACACCTCTAGCGAAGAGGAGGTTGTCCTTTCTGCCCATTACGATTCGGCCTACTTTTGTCCTGGTGCTGACGACGATGCAAGTGGAATCCAGGCCACGTTAAGTTGCGCGAAGGCCCTGGAAAAGAAGATCCTGACGCGAACAGTGAAGGTGGTTGCCTTCGGAGCTGAGGAATACTCTATGCTCGGTTCGCAATACTACGTGGAGACGTTGAAGGAACAACGTCTCTTGAGCAAGGTGAAGGGCGCGGTCCACATAGACATGGCGGGGGTGGGGAGGAGTATGTACGCAGAATCTCTACCGGACTTTAATAAGTACTTGGAGAAAATCGTTGCAAACTCTACGCTGAAGGACGATCTGAACATAATCTACTCCGACCCTCATCCGTCAAGCGACCACTGGCCCTTCCTGAAAGAGAGAGTGCCGGCGGTGATGTTCTCTCTGTGGCCTTATGTCCATTGGCACCGACCAACCGATACACACGAGAAGGTCGAGAGGGACACCATCGAGAAGATCTCAAGGATCGCCGATTTGGTAGTGACGAACATCGCGAAGCCTTGCTGACCTCGTATCCGCCCGAGCGGACGTCAATCATTGGCAATTCCTATATAAGTAGGAGAGGTAGCGCTCTAGCTCGATCGAAATGGTCTATCGGATTTTTGATGCGCACGCACACATAGGGAAAGACTTGTTCTGCAAGATGTCCGCTGAGGAGCTGGTCGACGGCATGAAGAATTGGAACATCAGCAAGGCAGTAGTGTCGCCCATGGGGCGCGCCGTGATCTCAAACCTCGCAGAGACAAATGATGAACTTAGCTCCGTGATCAATAGGTATGGTGACAAACTTGTTGGACTAGCGGCCGCAAACCCATGGTACGGGCAAGAAGCTGTCGAAGAGATTGACAGAGCTATCGGTTCCCTCGGACTTCGCGGTATAAAGCTCAGTCCGGTCACACAAGGGTTTCCAGTCAACCACGAGATTGTCCACCCGGTGATAGAGGCGGCCATCAATCACGGCGTTCCGGTCTTGATTGACACAGGTTTTCCCGTGCTCTCTCTACCGTTCCAGTTTGGTGACCTGGCCAAGACATTTCCTGACGCCACCTTGATCATGGGACACATGGGACTAGCTGACTATAACTGGTTCGACGCCCTGGTTGTGGCAAGGAGTTGTCCAAACGTGATCATAGAGACCTCGTCCCAAGACTGTCAGATATCCTTCGAGCAAGCTGTGAAGGACGTCGGCGAAGATAGGCTGGTGTTCGGCACCGACATTCCCCACACAGACCCTGTCGTGGAGATAAGAAAGATCGAGACGCTCGACATTTCCTCCGCGGCGAAGAGTAAGATCTTCTCGGAAAATATAGCGAGACTACTAGCACTATGAGTGAGGTCTGTCCGATGAACGTAATGGACGCTCATTCACATTTGATGGTCAAATTCCTCATGTACAAGGAGGCGGGCGTTGAACTGAATATACAGATGATGGACAAGGCAGGTATCGATAGAGCATGTCTCTTCACATCGGACTTCCTTTCAACAGACGTGTCCGTGGCTCCGAAGGCCTGGGAGGAACGGATGAACGAAAAGATCGCTGAGTCTGTCGAGTCCTATCCCGACCGCCTCGTGGGCTTCGGCACAGTTGATCCCAAGATCGAAAGAGCAGCAGAACGACTTGACAGCCTCATAGCAAAATATGGCTTCAGAGGAGCGAAGTTTCATCCCTGGCACCAGGACTTCCCATGTGGGGATGTGATGCATCCCATCATGGAGGTTGCCGCAAAGCGTCGTCTTCCAATGATGTTTCATTCGGGAACACCCGTATACGCGCAGCCTCTAGCCATAGCTTGGATGGCGGAGTACTTCCCGGACGTACCCATAATCCTGGCTCACATGGGCTTGACGTGCATGTATGTGGATGCGGTGCACGCGGCGAAGCGGTACGAGAACGTGTTCTTGGAGACCTCAGCCATGCCCTACACCCCTGTCTTGGAGAAGGCGGTTTCGGAACTCGGTCCCCACAAGATACTGTTCGGAACTGACACCCCTTTCCTATACCCGTACATCGAGATTCTGAGAATACAGCGGCTAAAAATCGAGGAAGACGACAAAGAGATGATCCTTGGCGGAAACATAGAACGCCTCATCGATCGATCAACCCCATGACGATATCCCAACAGATATACGACATCCTCTTGAGACCCGTCACTCTTCCAAGCAACAAAGTGATCTATAACAGCGCAAAGCTGGAACGCTTATATTGCCTCCAAGCGTCGTCCGAAGCACGGAGACCAACATATGACTGCCTCCTTCTATGAGGATCTGAGAAGAGCTGTTTCCGATATCAGGATCGTCGACACACACGAACACCTTCTGCAGGAAGAGGACCGGTTGAAGGAAAGCGTCGACGTGTTGTCCACCTTCTTTTCTTGTTACGCGCCTTCAGACCTGCGTGTCGCAGGGATGTCCAAGGAGCAGCTAAGCCTGATCCGCGATACTCATATACCCATTGAGCAGAGATGGCAAATATTCGAGCCCTACTGGGAGCACATCCGAAACACAGGATACGCAAGAGTTTTGGAGACGGCGGTCAAAGATCTCTATCACGTCGAGAGCATAGACAGGAAAACATACCTCGAGATAAGTCGAAAGATTTCGGAGGCCAACCAGCCCGGGCTCTATGAGTCGATACTCAAGAAGAAAGCGGGAATTGACGTATCGCTCTTGGATCCTCCTGAACCCGACAGAGTTGATGTCGACACGCGCTTCTTCGTACCTGTGAGAAGATTTGAGGACTTTATACTGATTCGATCGAGGGGAGATCTAGAATCACTTGAGAGAAAGTGCGATCGATCGATCCACAGCCTCTCGGACTTGATAAACGCTCTCGAGATGGAGTTCGAGAAATCCGCGTCTTCCATAGCAGCTGTGAAAATTGGGTTGGCATATCAGAGGCCCATTTACTTCGAGAAGACCGGTTACTGCGAAGCGGAAGGAGTGTTCAAGGAGATCCATTCAAGAAAAGTCTTCAGAGAGGTCGATGTGAAGGGCTACGAAAGAAGAGAGTTCCAAGAGATATCACTTGATCAGACGAGAGCTCTCCAAGACTTTATGGTGCACAAGATAATCCAGCTTGCGATTAAATACGGCCTCCCGGTTCAGATCCATGCAGGGGTCCACGAAGGAACAATGAATGTGGTCAACAACTCTCACCCAACACTCCTAATCAACCTCTTCGCAGAGTATGACGAAGCAAGGTTCTCAGTCTTCCACGCTGGATACCCGTATGTGAGCGAGGTGGCTTCCATCGCCAAGACCTATCCTAACGTCTACGTAGACATGTGTTGGCTGTACGCGATATCGCCTCTCGTAGCGGAACAAGCACTCTCGGAATTGCTGGAAATCGTTCCATCGAACAAGATTCTGGGATTTGGTGGGGACTACTTCTTCGTCGAAGGGACGTACGGGCACTCCGTCCTCGCGAGGCGCTGCATAGCGAAGGTCCTGGCGGAGAAGGTGGAGGAGGGCAGCTTTTCAAAGCAACATGCCATGTGGCTGGCCAAGAGGCTGCTTAGAGAAAACGCGTTCGATCTTTTCCTATCACGGCGTAGCGCCAGATCATAGGACCACCGCGACGCCTTCTTTCCAATCGTTCCAACAGAACTGGCGACCGGTCTGTCCGCTGTGAACCTGTCCTGATTTGAATGCCTATCAACGAAGTTCGCTCACGTTGCCCACAAGACTCTGAACATTCCTCGGCATCTTGGCGTTGAAGTCTTCGACTCTCTTGCCGAACTTGCCTAGGGTATCTTCCACGACTATGTAGTCGAGTCCTGGGATAACTACATCGTTCCATCGGTCACCTATGCCCCTGATGGCTACATCAAGCATCGTCACAATTTGAGGAGCTAATGGTTCATTTGAATCGAGTGTTATGGCTCCGTAGAATTCCTGGCACTCGGTGTAGCCGGCGTTATGAGTCCCCGTGTAGGGCTTCAGCGTTGACAGGTCCTCAAGCCGCAGTCCGAATCTCTCGTTCACGTCTTCGGTTTTGGACCTGAAGAACTCTACTAGCGCCTCTTCTTGGAGCCTCGCTGGAAGTCCCTCTCTTGCAACTCTGCAGTAGGCGTCGAAGCCGACTTGGAAGGCCTCCTCCACCAGATCGAACCAGTACCTTTGATCCGAAGTCAAATCCCTGGGAGCTGAGACGACCACCGCTGATCTCCTGAGGCATGAGTTCAAGCCATCGCGCTTTGGAGATACGCCAAGGTGCACGAAGTCACCCTTTCGGATCTCCCTGTTCAAAGCTTTTCCGATCAGGGTCCTGTTGGCCTCGCCGGCACCGACGATTATATCCCAACCATTCTCCTCTGAGCCGAGTTCCTTCGCGATGAAATAGCCCCACCCAGCCACCTGCGTCTCAACCATTCCTCGCTTCAGAACCGCTAGCATTCCCCTCATCACGGCGTTCGCAACAAGACTAGCATCTCTGATCAGCGTCATCTCCTCGTCTGACTTCTGATTCTTGATCCTGAAGTAGGGCTCCTGGAAATCTATCACGTTTTCACGTCCAACTATCTTGCCGAAGTACTCAACCAAGGCCCCCGGAACCACCTGGCGCGGGGTGAGCAAACCTACTGTCTTGACCTTCCTTCCCCCGCTAGCCTCCGCCAACACGTCTTCAAGCCTCTCCGCCTTGATGGGATATTTCTCATCGGCCAGCTGCAGTATCTGGACCTTATGGACAGTGGAGCCAGACCTCTCTGCAAGTTGCTCTGCTACGTATCCTCCTTCAAGCCCTGCTACTATGTGGAAACCCGTTTCACCCATTATTCCTGCCACTTGCTCGATCGTCACGTTGGTATTGCCTCCCAAGTAAGGTACATCCCCGCAATAGTGCTCATCAGAAAAGACGAAACCGACGTCGACGTCCTTCTCCTGAAGCGCGGAGTGAACCGCTTTTTGCCTCCGCTTAAACTCTGAAGTCGATACGGAGAGGGCTTTGTCAATAGTCTGGCAGCTATCCAGCACAATCGCGACTTTTTCGAATTCCTCTCTCATCTGGCGCAGTCTTTTTTCGCCGACACCCACCATATTCAATCCCCTTCTCGCAGTCGATTTTCTTCGACTCTTAGATTCTTGGGTCCACTGCTGTACAGCACCGGTAAATAGTTCTTCAAGATGTTGTCCGATGGGAATGGGTTGCTTCTGTGTTGTGTGAAAGCCTCAGCGTACTTTACCCCGACCTCTTTCCCCCTCTCTCTTGTCCAGTTTTTCATGCTGACCAAGTATTCATCGACGCCGTGATGAGCATGGAGCCATGATCTTTGGCTTCGGTGTTTTGCAAGCATTATCTTCTTGATCCCCATAACGGAAGTCACATCGACGTAGAAAGTGGGCCTTATTCTGTCGCCGAACCTGTTTCTGCCGCCTAGCGCATCAGCGTAGAAGAGGTAGGGGGTTTTCTTTGTCGGTCTTGCCGGATTCGCTTGGTTGGTGAAGTAGTTCGGGACTGATGCGTTGAAGCACGCGTCCCACGCTAAATCCGCTGTCAGTTCATGGTCCCTCATGTAGTCTTGCGGTGGGTGGGTGAAGACGATGTCTGGCTGTGCTCTTCTGAGAAGCTCGGTTGCCTTGAACCGTGTGGGGTTGTCAAAGACTATGTGGAGATCGGATTCCCCGAGACATTCATACGATGCGTCAAGAACTCTTGCCGCGCCAGTCGCCTCTTGAAATCTCTTGCTAGCGATCTCTTGGTTTCTCATTTTCATCGATCCCATATCTCCGGTGGCCACCGTAGCGATCGATATCTTGAAGCCTTTCTGTCGGAGTAGTGCGAGTGTGCCTGCCATAAGGAATTCTACGTCGTCGGGATGAGCTCCCAAGGCCAGAACCCGCGTCTTTTCATCTCCGGACTGTCTCATATTCCTCGTCCTCATCAAATACATGCGTGCATGTGTCAAGATTGCTTTTGGGGGACGATATCCCCTAACGCCATCGTCTTTCTCGTCCTGAGTGAAGCGATCTCCGCTAGCGTTACCTCCAAGGCGGCCCGAGCGTCACTCGGGGTTACGATCGCTGGTCTTTCGTTGCTTTCGACACAGTCTACGAAGTACTTTATCTCATTGTAGTAACCAGCTATGGCGGAGATATTTCCACCAACTGCTTCCGCACGGATCGGCGGCATCGGCACCTGAGGCGCCCGCGGCTCTTTTCCATCCTCATATGCGATGAGCGTAGGAGTTCGATTTGAGAAGAACTCGACTGCTCCCCTGTCGAAGACCGCTCTGTAGGACATGACGAAGGGGAATTTCTCGGGAAGATCCCATCCGCCTTCGGCGGAAACTAGGACTCCATCTCCGTAGTTGTAGATGGTTTGAATATGCTCCACCGTTCCCGCCGAGAGAACAGAGGCGGGCCTTCCTAAAAGATACAGGACGTAGTCCGTATCGTGAATGTGTAGATCCAGGGCTGCGGAGCCGCTCTTCCTTTCATCTATGATCCAGTTTCCTTGAGCCCATGCCGGTCTGGCGCTGAGCCTAACGCAAACCAGAGAACGAAGCATCCCGAGCTCACCTGCCTCTTTCATCTCCGTCAGCATCCGATACTCAGGCCAGAACCTGATTACGTGGGCAACCATGAACTTGACGTTATTTCTCCTAGCGGCGCTGATCATCTTGTCTGCTTCACCGAGATCGAGGCTAATGGGTTTCTCGCACAGTATGTGCTTCCCACTATCAGCAGCCTTTACAGCTGTTTCCGCATGAAGGTGAGTTGGAAGACATATGTCAACCATGTCCACTTTCGGGTCTTCCATCAGTTCATCCTGCAATTCATAGGCTCGTCCGTCTATCTGGCTGGCTACCTGATTTGCCCTTTCGATCAGCTGATCGGCAACGGCCACAACCTTCACATTTCCGAGGTTTCCGTAAACTTCGAGGTGGGTCTTGCCCATGAATCCTAACCCGATCAGTCCGACGTTGACAGTCATCGTGCTTCCCGCGACTCGGAGACGTTGGGTTAACGGACGAATAACTCTTTCGATCAAAGGATTTGGCGGAGGCCATCAAACTATCTGAATGCTTCAGCTTAAATATCTGTTATGGCAAGAAGTTCGAGATGTTTTATGAAACGGTGGCTCGTCACTTTTGGTCCTGCTGTTGCCGATGAAGGCGCGGCTAGGCTTTGTCGGGGAGTTCGGGATGTTGGTGGAGATGCCTTGGCTATCTTCACCAGTCTCTACACCGGGTATCGGATAATCCAGCCCCGATACCCTCAGAGAGGAATCTATGCATTAGAGACTGACCGTGTATTCTTCGAACCAGAGCCGTCAAAGTACAAGGGATGCTTGCTACAGCCTGAGCGAAGCCGAGACTTTGCAGGCATCGACCTCCTTGAAGAGGTGACGAAGGCTGCCAAGGAGGAGGGGCTTGCGGTCGCCGCGCTGGTCCCCATGTTCGCGGCGGGACGATTTGCGAAGGAACACCCTGAATGTTCGGTGCAGAATCTCTTCGGGTCTAGAGATAGACTCTTCTTCTGCTTCAACAACCCCGAAGTACTTCGGTATCGAAACGCCATGATCGAAGACATCGCATCCCGATATGAGGTGGACGCCATATTGCTGGACAAGATGCCGCAGACAATGTTGGAGCAGGACGCCTTCAACGGCCGTATCAACCCGCTTCTTCGAGTGGTAGGCAGCTTCTGTTTCTGCGAGCACTGCCAGCAAGCTGCCAGCGAACGGGACCTGGATCTGTCCGCCGTAAAGGAGCGCTGCACCGAGATCGCCCGGAAATCCCTCAGAATTCCGCAGCATACTGTTGACGCCCTGCGAGACCAACTCGCAGGCGACACAGAGATTCCACAGCTCCTGGTGGATGAGCCGCTGATCTACGATATGCTTCAGTTTCGATTTGACTGTGTAACTGACTACGTCAGAAAGATCCGCGAACGACTTAAGGCAATCCGACCTGACGTACAGCTTCACGCGGCATTTGTGCCCACAATGCACATAGGTCACGATGCAACTTCCCCTAGATCCTGGCTTGCAGTTCAGAGCTACAAGAGATACGCCGAGGTCTTCGATCTGATTCACTGCGTCGTTCACTGGAGCCCTGACGTCGTCCGCTACGAGACTCACCGAGCGGTAGACGCCGTGGCCGGAAAGTGCAAGCTCTGCACGGATCTACGCCTGTATGGCCCAACACGACCCGAGGAGGTCTCAATACTAGCCGAGGAGGCGCTTGCCGGCGGAGCCGATGCACTCGGTTTCCTCGGATATGACGTGGCTTCGGAAGAGCTACTTAAGGCACTTAAGGCCTGGGCCGTCAAGAAAACTGGTGATCGACTTGGCTAGGCTAGCTCTCCTAGGCGGAAAACCGGTCCGAACGAAGCCATTTCCCGAATGGCCCCAACACGATCCCGAGGATGAGGAAGCAATACTACAGGTTGTGCGGAGCGGGAAATGGTGGATGTACGCCTACGGAACCGAAGAGTTGGTCACAGCAGAAGGAGAAGCAGCGAAATCGCGAGTCGAACAGTTCGAGGAGGCTTTTGCAAAAGCACAGCATGTTCGCCACGCTTTCGCCGTCACGAGTGGGACAGCAGCCCTCGATATCAGTTGCCGGGCCCTAGGGATAGGGCCTGGAGACGAGGTCATCACGACCCCATACACCTTCGTGTCTACTTCGAGCTGCGTTCTAAACTCCTATGGCTTGCCCGTTTACGTGGACATCGAACCAGACACATACAATATTGACCCGGATCTCATCGAGGACGCGATCACCAAACATACGAAAGCTATCATACCCGTCCACTTTGGAGGTGCAATCGCCGACATGGACAAGATTCGGGTGATCGCGGACCGTCATGGTCTCAAGGTCATCGAGGACGCAGCACAAGCGCACGGAGCGAGCCTGAAGGAGGGACGCTACGCCGGGAGCCTTGGTGATCTGGGGATCTTCAGCATGCAGCAGTCGAAACTTTTGACCTGCGGTGAGGGCGGCATCATTACGGCCCAGGACGACCACCTGGGAGAGCTTGCGTGGTCACTTCGCCACGTTGGCCGTGAACCAAAGGGGCTCTGGTACGAACACTTCAGGCTCGCGTGGAACTATAGAATGACCGAATTTCAGGGGGCGATCTTGCTCACACAGCTGGCGAAAATGGAAGCTCAGAACACGATCCGTGAAAAGAACGTCGAGTACTTCTTCGGTCGACTGAGAAAAATTCCCGGGATCGAGCCGACGCGACAAAACGCAAAGGCGGAAAGGAAGGTCTACTACCTAGTGATTCTTCGTTATGATGCCGCGCAGTGGGATGGGCTTTCACGAGGCCGGTTCGTTGAGGCCTTGAAGGCGGAGGGCATGCCAGTTCTCTCCGGCTACTCTTTCCCGACGTATGAGAATCCAATGTTCCAGAATATCGATTTCAATTCGCCAGGTTCGCCGTACAAGAAGGGCCACGAGGAGCGGATTGATTTTGCCCTTTATCGGGGGGCGTGCCCGGCCGCGGAACGCGCCTGTCGTCAAGAAGCGGTTTGGATCCCGCATCAAGTGTTCCTCGGGTCGAAGGAGGATGTCGACGATCTGTACGATGGCATCGTGAAGATTCAGGAGAATCTGAGCGAGCTGGAACGGGAATCGCACGGGCTTCACTAGCTATTCGCCGCCTCCGAGGTTTCTCCAATAAAGGGGAAGAAGTGCCATGTGCGAGGCCTCTGGGCCGGAAAGTGCTAGACACATGAGGGCAAAGTGGGGCTACGGCTACGAAGACTTCACTCCCAGTGAGCCGGTGGAGTTGAGTGGATACGTTGACCGCACCGCTCTTTCAGAGGGCGTGGCTGATCCAGTCGCTGTCCGTGCAGCCTGTGTTGAGGTAGACTCCGAGCCGATTGTGATAGCCGTCGCCGACGTACTGGGCTTACCTGCCGAATGGTCGCACAATCTTGGAGAGGAGATTTGTCACGCCACGGGGCTTGACAAAGATCACGTCCTGCTTGCCGCAACCCATAATCACGCGGCACCAACCGTCACTCGAATTCTCGGCTGTTTAGAAGCCCGACCTGAAACGCTACGCTCGCTACGCCGAGCCTTCTTGTCCAGCGTCAAGCAAGCCATGGAACGAAGAGTACCGGTGGAATTCTCCTACGGGGAAGCAATTACCGAAGGAATAACCTATCATCGCCGTCGCCGCATGCCGAATGGCATTATCAACATGGAGGTGCCTGGGCCCGGCGAGGACCATGGCACGTCCTCGATCGATCCCACGATCCACGTTCTCGCCGCCAGAGACCTGGGCGGTGTGGTGAAGGGATGCCTTGTCTGTTTCGGAACCCATGGAACGGTGCTCGGGCCGAAAAACCTGATGATCTCCGGAGATCTTCCTGGGTGTCTCTGCCAAGTTCTAGACAGGCGATTCGGTCATCACGGCTCGGTGTTTCTGAGCGGAGCCTCCGCTGGCGTGAATCCCCTCGCCTTTCGCGGGTCTCTGACGCAGCTGGCGGAGGTGTCGGAGCTCTTGGCGGACTATGTCCTGCAGGCAATAGGTTCCGCGAGCTTGATCAAGCTTTCATGCCCGAGGAGCCATCTCGCTGAGTTGGAGGTTCCCATCTTTCCTGTGGAACGATCTAAAGTGGAGGAGTTCTTGAAGCATCCACCCGAACGAATCACATCTCCGCACTCGACCGAGGCGTTCTTCAACACGAAAGCGCTACGTGAATGGGCTGAAATCACTCTGGGCAGATACAAATCTGGAGCAGAGAACGTCTGCGCCGTGACCGCACACTACATTGGTTGGGGCGGCCTGGCCGTAGCCGGTATCGGAGCCGAGGTATTCTCCTCGACGGCAAGACATCTGCGGAAGCGCCTGGGGCGACGGCTATGGGTATGCGGATATGTCGACGGAACAAGAGGCTATCTTCCAGGCGAACTGGAACACGAGGAGGGAGGATACGAGGTTGAGATGGGACACTTCTTCTACGGAGAGCCAGGCCCGTTCGCTCCAGAAGCGGAGAAAAAGGTGCGCGACTTCTTCATAAGAGCTGCCTCAACGGATGATCGGATCCAATCGCGTTAGTTGCTAATCGTCTCGTGGTTTCCTCTGTCTTGAATCTGAGTTGCCGATCGATTGCTCGTTCGCCGGAAGTAAGCTCATCACCAACTCAGGCACGCTAGTGCCCGAGCTTTCGACGATAAAGACGAAGATATCACTGTATGACGACGGATACTGGATCCACGATCTTGAGCTGCATTATGTACCTCTGGAATATTATACAGACTATTATAGGAATTATCAGCCCAGTCATGTTGGCCGCGGCCATGATGTTCAGCTCTCCGATCATGAACCACATGGAGGCGAGAATCGGTTGTATCGTTCCAGCAGGCGTTCCCTGAACGAGTATCCACGCGAAGAGGAACTCGTTGTACATCATCAGGAACGTCAACAAGCCAACAGCGGTTATCCCCGACAGAGACATGGGAAACACAACCTTGATTAGCGTCTGCCACCTGGTGCAACCGTCAATCCTTGCAGCTCTCTCCGTCTCCACCGGCAGCGACGCGAAGAAGCCCATCAGCACCCAAGTCATGAGGGGCAGCGTTATGCTCATATACATTATGATGAGCCCCACCTGGGTTCCTATTAAGCCAAGCGACAACCCGATCACGTAGAAGGGGACTATGATCGAGATGGGTGGCAATGTCCTGGTGCCGACAAGACCCATCAACAGGTAGTTCTTCCGCGGCAGCCGTAGCCGAGCAAGCACGTATCCGGCTGGACTCGCTATCAGCACGGTCACCACGGCCACGCTGAGCGCCGTTACGGCGCTGTTGATGAGCCCTTCCCTCACAGGGTACCCCGCGGGTCCCTGTATCTCTCCGGTGATCGCGTTGTATGCGCTGAAACCGAGGGCCCTAAGATAGTTGCTGAAGGTCGGCAGGTAAGGGTAGAGATGCGCGGGAGAGTGGTACGCCTCGGGGTGGTACATGAAGGAAAGGTTTGCCATCCAGTACAGCGGGACAAGGCTCCACAGCCCAAGCAAGACGCAGCAAACGTAGATAGCCACACGCTTAGGTTTCACGGTTGTCAGCCTCCTCTACGCCTGGTCAGGACGAGGAAGTACACGATACCTATGGATAGGACGATCACCATCAGTATCCACGACAGGGCGGAGCCGTAGCCGAAAGCGTAGCTTTGGAACGTCTGGACATAGAC
>Ga0315308_1000202_pt1 | contig 32564 bp, 33 predicted proteins | sample TDP3_MG_FD_203078 | JGI IMG/M metagenome (GOLD analysis project Ga0315308, IMG submission 203078) | Freshwater sediment microbial communities from Lake Towuti, South Sulawesi, Indonesia - TDP3 | ecosystem: Environmental > Aquatic > Freshwater > Lake > Sediment | place: Indonesia: South Sulawesi...
ATCAATCCCTATCGCATACATCGTGCACCTCCTGTGGTGTTGGTCCCGATCCTATCCAACTACCGGTGGAAGTGCATTCGGCTTTCATGTTACCTTTCAGAAAAAACCACCAGTTCCTTCAATGTTACAGGTGTTCCTACTGTAGTGTTTCTTGATTGCAGGGGGAACAGGGTCGAGGTATATCCGGGCTACCTTGGCAAGAGTGAATTTCTGAAGGTCCTCAAGGATATTTATTATATCCAAAAAGGCAGAAGCTGCTGATCCGGACAAATTAACGCGGATAGACGACCTTGTAGGAAAGCGAGGAGTCTGCGACGAGAATGCCCGAAGGCGTGCTGACCTCCACATTCAGAAACACGATCTTCCGCCCCCTGTGCCGCACCTCTGCCTCAGCAATGCAATCTTCCTTGGCCACTCCTGCAAGGAAGTGTGTGTGGAGATCGATCGTCAGGAGGCGATCGGGAACCTGGTTGATGCTCGACAGTATGGCAGTTACCACAACTGAATCAATTAGACTCACGATAGCGCCTGCATGCACAAGGCCAGCAGCTTGATCCAGCTCGGGGCGATAGGGAAGCCGCATCCTTGCGTAATCCCGTCTCACCTCCTCAAGAACAAGGCCGAGAAAGGTGGGGAATTGTGTGGACTTCATACGATCTTTCATAAGCGTCTCAAGCTCAGGCGGAATAGGGGAATGATTTGCTGCGATGATTGATTTCATATTTACCTCAATTCTGTGGGTTGATGATGACCTTGAGTGAATCCTGGGCTTTTTCAACAAGCTGGAAGCCCTTGCCTATTTCTTTAAGACCCATGCGGTGGGTTATTATATCCGATACCGGTATTTTATGCGAGCCAATCAACTCCATTGCATTAGTGATATCTGAGGGAGCCGCTGCATAGGATGTCAGGATTGTAACCTCGTTTTTCCAAAGGTCAGCAATGGGGATGTTTGCATCTGCTCCGTTGTTCGGGGGCGCAAAGAAAACAATGGTCCCACCCCTTTCAACATACTGCCAGGATTGGGCCACTGCAGATGGAGCCCCTGTGCAGATGGTTACGAGGTCCGCAAGCCAGCCGTCGTTCAGTTGGCGCAATTTATCCTGAACATTCTCATTGGCATGTATGACGGCATTTGCGCCCAGCTTTTTTGAAAAATTCAGGCGATATTCATTGATGTCCATTGCAGCAATTCGTCCTGCTCCAAGCGCCCTGGCTAATAGAATGAACAGGAGCCCTGAAACGCCGCATCCCACAACCATCAGGGTCTGGGCAGGCTGGAACCTGGCAAGTCTCAGGGCACGCACCGTGCATGCAAGAGGTTCGATGAGAGCGCCCTCTTCAAAAGACATGGAATCGGGAAGAAGGAAGACTCCCCTGTCCACATTGATGGACGGCACACGGATGAATTCAGAAAAGCCTCCTGGATCAATATTTGTCCTGCGCAGAGTCTCGCATACAGCGTGATGGCCGGCCAAACAGTATCGACATGTGTTGCAAGGGACGTGATGCGAGACAAAGACCCTGTCTCCCACCTTGAATTTCTCCACCTTATCGCCTTTTGAAACTATCCTTCCTGCGATCTCGTGGCCCAGCACAAGCGGCGCTTTTTTAATCCGGTACCACTCCATGACATCGCTTCCGCATATGCCGCTGGCTTCAACCTGGACCAGGAGCTCTTCCGGGCCTATCTGCGGTTTGGGTCTTTCCTCTATCCTGATGTCTCTATTGTTGTAATAGACAGCAACTCGCACTGAAAAATTTGACTCCCCTGTCAGGCCTTGACCTTCTCTGCCTTTAGTCCATTGAGAATATCAAGCGCTTCATTTACTGAGGCTTTCTCATGGACGATGGCCCTTATGGCTTTGATCATGGCGACAGGGTGGTCAGACTGCCAGATGTTTCTGCCCATGTCAACTCCAACAGCCCCTTTCTGTATGGCGTTGTAAGCGATATCGAGCGCATCGGCCTCTGTGGCAAGCTTTGGGCCGCCTGCGATCACAATAGGGACAGGGCACCCCTTCACAACCTTTTCAAAGTTTTCGCAATAGTATGTTTTCACGAACCTTACTCCGATCTCTGCTGCAATTCGACAGCAAAGCGCAAGATAGGTTGAATCCCGTTTCTCAAGTTCCTTTCCCACTGCGGTAACGGCCAGGACAGGGATGCCGTATTCTTCCCCTTTGTCAACAAGGTGCGCCAGGTTCAGGAGGGTTTGGTGCTCATATTTGGTTCCCACAAAGATGGAAAGCGCCACGCCTGCTGCATTGAGGCGCACAGCGTCTTCCATGCAAGTGGTGATTCCTTCGTTGGCAAGGTTCTCACCCACGATGCTGGTTCCTCCCGAGACCCTCAGGACAATTGCGTTATTGATATGGGGACTGACCTCTGCCCTCAGAATCCCACGCGTTAGCATAATTGCATCTGCATAAGGGAGGAGTGGAGAGATGGTCTTGTGCGGTTCTTCAAGCCGGCTGGTAGGGCCGAGAAAATAGCCATGATCAACAGCCAGCATGACCGTGTGCCCAGTTTCCGGTTTGATAATACGAGCCAAACGGTTTTTAATGCCCCAATCCATAGTTCCCTCCTATTTTTATTATATTTTCCCTCAACCCCAATTTTTTTGTCAAGTAAAGCAGCAGGAAGAAGAGCAGTTCTGGATCGAGCCTCAAAATTGACTGGGCTTTCAAGGCGGGGCTACAATGAAATGAGATGAAGATAGCGTCTTTGCTTGATGCGCTTGATCCCGAGCTGAGGCCCATGCTCACCCTTTCTTTTGTTTTTCATATTGCGCTCCTGGCTTTTATGGGCATATACGGCAGGCTCGGCGCCAGAGAAGACATCTTCTTCTCTCCAGTTTACAAGGTCAATCTCGTAAGCATTCCAGGCGAAACAGGAGGAGGCGGAGTAGGTGCCCTTCCAGGGTCGGGATCCAAAGGAAAATCCGTTGGGGTGGAGCTGCGAGGGGTTGAAAGGGAGAAGGCCATACGGGATGCCCTGAAATCCACAAAAAGGATCGTGGAGGCCCTCAAAAGCGTTAAGGGAGGGAAGGCAGAGATTGCAGGAAAGGAGAAAGCCACTGGAGTGACAAAGAGCAAGGCAGGTTCCTCTACGGCAACGGGTGTTTCCTCGTCCAGTGGGATTGTAATGGATCCGGCAATATCAGAGTATTACATGAAGGTGAAAAACAAGATCGAGGAGGTCTGGTCATTTCCTGAGGGGCTCTTTGTCCCGGCTTCGCGGTGGGAGCTGAGGATCGGCGTTAGGATTGACAGGAAAGGAAACATAGAGGAGTCATGGCTTGAGAAGAGCTCGGGCAATTCCTACCTCGATCGTTCAGCATTGAGGGCTGTAAAAAAGGCATCCCCGCTGCCGCCAATCCCGCCCGAGATTAGAGACGATCCGCTCGACCTGGGACTTCTATTCACATCGCAGGAGTTTGGAAGATGAAATATCTTCTGCCAACTGTCTTTATCCTTCTTATTTTAGCGTTGTCCTCGGTCCTTTGGGCCAAGGTCTATATCACAATTGATTCGCCGGGGAGGTCACGGTTTCCAATAGCCATTCCCGATCTAAAGAACACAGGTATCATACCGGATGTGCGTGGATATTCAAAAGACCTCATGAAGGCCGTTGAAAAAGACCTCGACCTGTGCGGAATATTTCAGATCATTGACCCGAAGGCCTTTCTGGAGAAGGAAGGAGCAATGGAGCGGGACAAGGTAAACTTTCAGGACTGGTCGGCAATTGGGGCCGAAGGGCTTGTGAAGGGGGGTTTTGCCCTGAAGGAGAAGGAGTTCGCTCTGGATCTAAGGATATTTGATGTGATCCAGGGATTTCAGATATCCGTAATGTCCTACAGGGGAGCCCTGAATAACCTGAGGGAGATGGGCCACAGGGTTGCCAACGAGATTGTGAGGGCTTTTACAGGGGAGAAGGGTTTCTTCGGCACGCGGCTGGCATTTATTTCATCTGTTACGGGAGACAAGGAGATTTACATCATGGATATTGACGGCGAGAACATGCGAAGGGTGACCTTCGACCGCAGCATTGCTTTGTCCCCTGTCTGGTCGCCGGATGGAACGAAGCTGCTCTACACATCTTACAAGATGAAGGGCCCTCATCTTTTTGTCCATGATCTAAATACAGGGAAGGAGCATGTCATCTCCCAGAGGCCGGGGCTCAACATTGGGGCCGCATGGTCTCCTGACGGGAAAAGGATCGCCTGCACTTTGAGCTATGAGGGCAGCTCTGAGATCTATATCCTTGACGAAAACGGCGGCAATCCGAAGCAGCTCACTCGAACCTACGGGATCAATGTATCCCCCTCCTGGTCTCCCGATGGATCGAGGATCGCATTTGTCAGCGACAGGGGGGGGAGCCCCCAGATCTATATCATGGATGCCGATGGGAAGGGGGTTCAGAGGGTCACATTTTCAGGAAAATATAATGTGTCTCCTGCATGGTCTCCCCGCGGTGATCGCATAGCCTATTCGGGTATGAGGGGGGAATATTTTAACATATATTCAATTGCGCTCGACGGCAGCGATATGATCCAGCTTACCGAGGGGGACTGGAACGACGAATACCCATCATGGTCTCCCGAGGGCCGCTACCTTGCTTTTTCCTCCACACGGGATGGACATCCTGAGCTCTATTTAATGAGCTCCAATGGTATCTATGTGAGGAGGCTGACCAATACTCATTCAGGGGTCCTTTGTCCGGCCTGGTCCCCCAAATGACCGGGGTCAGGTCTTTACTTTTAGCATTTTTTGGAAATCTCTAAGCGGGGTTGACCATATGGATTACAGTCAGTAGAATGATGCCAGAATGGAGGAGTGTGATGAAAAAACTATCATTGACTATCCTCGCTGTTGTCCTGATGGTTGTTGTCGTCGGATGCCCGCGGCCGCCGACAAGGGAGATGGCCGAGGCCAGGTCAGCTCTTGAGTCCGCCAAGGACGCCGGGGCCCCTACATTGGCCGAGGAGGAATTCAGGAGCGCAGAGCAGATGCTTGCCGAGGCCACTGCATACATGGATGAGAAAAAATACGATGATGCCCGAAACTCCGCCCTTACATCAAAAAAGCTCTCAGAGATAGCAAGGGACAAGGCGCTTAAAAGGCGGGCGCCGGGCGAGGCCCAGGCCGGGGAAGCAGGCACCGCGATAGGAGAAGCAGGGGCCGGAGTGATTCCGGAACAAGCCGTTGTCACAGGGAAGGGCTCGCTTGGGGAGGGCGTGACAATAAAGGAGCTGGAGCCTGTCTATTTTGCCTTTGACGACTACACTCTCTCTGAAGAAGCGAAGGACATCCTGAAGATCAATGCAGAGTGGTTGGATAAAAACAAGAATGTAAGGGTCCAGATAGAGGGTCACTGCGATGAAAGGGGCTCTGCGGAATACAACATTGCCCTTGGCGAGAGAAGGGCGAAGAGCGCCAGGAATTACATGATCCAGCTCGGCATTGATCCTTCACAGCTCTCAACGATCAGCTATGGGAAGGAGAGGCCAAAGGATCCTGGCCATAACGAGGAGGCATGGGAAAAGAACCGCAGGGATGAATTCGTAGTAAAATAATCAATGGCATGTTATTGTCCCCTACAAGGATGCTCTACAATATTTTCTTCATAAAGAATTTGACCCTCGCCTATTTAACTGTGCTTGCGGCTGTCCTCGTGGTTCCCTCAGGGTGCATCACCACAAAGGAGTCCATAAAACTGCAGCAGCAGGTGGATGATATCAAGGCGAACATGGGGCTGCTGAAGGCTGAGTCTGCCCAGCAGCTCCGCGATGAGGTCAGGTCTGTTCGGGAGAGCCAGGCAGACCTCCTGGAGAGGGTAGGCCGCGTTGAAGGCAGGGTCAGCGAGCTCTTGGGCAGGGTTGACGAGGCCCAATATCAGGCAAAAGAGATCCAGAAAAATACCTCAACTTTAGGCTCTGATATCGGGAAGAGGATTGAAGAACTTGAGAAGGCCATTGAATCTTTGAGGGAAGAGCTGAAGGGGATCTCTGAAGCCCTGGATGAGATAAAAGAGAAGAAGGCACTGAAGGAGGAGCCTGCCCGAAAGGCGCCGGACGATCTTTACAATGAGGCGTATTCAGCCTACAAAGCCGGACGCCACCAGGATGCCAGAGACCTTTTTGAAAAGTTTCTCTCAAGATACCCGGACGGGAAATATACTCCGGCTGCACACTATTGGAGGGGGGAGTCCCTTTTTCAATTAAAGTCCTATCAGGAGGCCATCGCTGAATTTGGCGAGGTGATCCAGAAATTTCCCAAGTCCGAGAAGGCGCCCGGTGCTTACCTCAGGACAGGCATGGCATTCCTGGAGCTTGGCGATAAGGACAAGGCCAAACTCTTTTTTGATGAGGTGATCGCCAAGTTCCCAAAGTCAGAGCAGGCCAGGGTTGCCAAGAAAAAAGTCCAATCCCTTAAGTAGAAGATTGTTTTTATTTCATTGCTTATTTGACCAATATGCTTGTCCTCGGATTTGAGACATCGTGCGATGAAACGGGTGTGGGTGTTGTCAGGGATGGGAAGGTAATCCTGTCCGATGTTCTGGCTTCATCGGCAGAGCTGCACAGTAAATACGGCGGAATAGTCCCGGAGATCGCCTCACGGAGACAGATTGCGGTGATCCTGCCGGTTCTGAAGGAATCGCTGTCCAGGGCCGGCAAGGGCCTTGAAGATATTGACGGGATTGCCGTGACCAAGGGGCCCGGTCTCATTGGCTCGCTCCTTGTTGGACTGAATGTTGCCAAGGCCATTGCATTTTCAAGGCGAATCCCATTTGTTGGGGTTTCGCATCTTGAAGGGCATCTTTGGGCCATATTTCTTGAAGAACGCAGCGTGACAATTCCATTTCTTGGACTTCTGATATCAGGGGGACATACAGCCATTTATCATGTGCACGGAATCGGCAAATTCTCAGTTGTGGGTTCTACCAGGGACGATGCAGCAGGAGAGGCATTTGATAAGGTAGCCTGGGCTTTGGGCCTGGGATATCCCGGGGGTCCAATTATTGATACATACTCGAGGGAAGGAGACCCGTGTGCCTTTAGATTTCCCAGGGCAAGGATCCGGGGAAACAGCCTGGATTTCAGCTTCAGCGGGATAAAGACCTCAGTTGTCCAGTTTATTGAGGAAAGGAGGAAGAAACGCAAGGGGAAGCTTTCCTCCAAGGAGACAAGGGATATCTGTGCAAGTTTTCAAGAGGCGGTTGTGGACATGCTTCTCGATAAGACATTCAGGGCTGTGGAAGGTTTGAACATAAGGACGATCGTTATCTGCGGAGGCGTAGCGGCAAATTCAAGGATTAGAGCCAGATTTCTGGAACAAGCCCGTAGGGATAAGGCAAGGATTTACTTCCCCTCTCCGAACCTCTGCACGGACAACGGTGCGATGATCGCAGGCATAGGTTTCCATTATCTAAAGGCCGGCAGGTATGACGACCTGGATATGGACGCACACGGCTCCTGAATCATGCCTCAAAGAAAAGGGCAGCATTTTCTAATAAGCAGCTCCGTTGCTGAAAGAATCGTGGAGATCGCAGAAGTAGCGCCCAAAGACTTTGTCCTGGAGATTGGGCCTGGAAGGGGCGCACTCACCGGTTTGCTGGGTAGCAGGGCCAGGAGGGTGATTGCACTGGAGATAGATGCGAAACTGGTGGGGATTCTAAAAGAAAGATTCTCACGATCAGAAAATATTGAAATCATCCATTCGGACGCCCTTAAATACGATTACGATTGTCTTCCAAAGGATGTAAAGATCGTTGCCAATCTGCCTTATTATATTTCCACCCCTTTGATTCGAAGGCTTCTCAGGGCAAGGAAAAGGATCACGCTTATGGCGCTGATGCTGCAGAAAGAGGTGGCCCAGAGGATAGTGGCAGCGCCCGGCCAGCGCACCTATGGAGCACTTTCTATCTTTGTCCAGCTTTACGCAGATCCAGCCATCAAGCTGATTGTTCCTCCATCGTGTTTTTCGCCCAGGCCCAGGGTTGACTCTGCCGTTGTGAGGTTTGTCATCCGCCCATCTCCCAGGATTGAGGTTTGCGATGAAAAGGCATTTGAACAGTTGGTGGGCATGGCCTTTTCCATGCGAAGAAAAACCCTTCTCAATATTCTTTCAAAATCCCTGTCAATCACCCGACAGGAGGCTTGTTTCCTTCTGGAGCGTTGCGGAGTAGATCCTCAAAGGCGTCCCGAGACTCTCTCCATTGAGGAATTTTCCCGGTTGATTCATTCGTCTAAGTAATGATAGGATAAAACAAGAATGAAGATTCTTGATCCTGAAAAAGCAAGGCATTTCCTGGAGCAGACCCATCTTATTAATTACGCAGGCTTCCTCAATCATGAATATTTCTCCATTGGGCTCTCTTTTCTGTTCTTGTTCGGAATGCTTACTGCCTTGGTGACCATTTTCCTGCTCCTTATAAGAGCGCAAAGGTATTATCTTCCATCTTTCTTCATTTGTTTTCTCATTTCCGGCCTTTTCACCTACACATCCTATAGTAATCTCAGGACAGACCGACCAGGACAAGGGATGGCGGGGCAAGCCGAAAAGATCCTGAAGGGGGTAAAAATTGTGGAGAAGAGGGTCCTCCGGTCCATAGGTAAAAGCGAGACAGTTAAGATAGATGCTGAGGGGAGCTCGGATGATGATGCGATTAGGGCTGCCGCAGGGAAATCATTTGACCTCATCTTCGGGCTAAAGGGGAATGAAGGATTTTTATCCCTTCATGAGATGGCAAGACAGGAGCTCCTGGAGACGATCTCTCCTCTCCTTATTGTCCAGGGTAAAGAAACGAAGGGCAAGATAGTAGTTCTTCACTGCAGCTTTGACCCTGAAGAGATCAGGAGTTCTATAAAGAGGCTCGGCTATATCCAGGAGCCCCTACATATGAAAATAGAGGTAGGCAGGAACGTAACTTCACTCGATAACAAGGAGCTAATGAGGCGTCTTGAGTTTCTCCTCACCAATACATCAAGATACTATTTTGGGGGCGGATTCCACGCATCTCCCGAGGCCCTTCAGAAGGAATTTGAGGCAATGGAACTAAGGCTGGAGGGGGATAAGGTCAATCGGATAAAAGTGAGCTCAATAAAGCGCCCGTCCAAAGAGTCCGTCCTGTTCACCTTTGAAGTATTGTGACTACAGGGGCAGGATATGCCGATATACGAATACTATTGCTCAAAGTGTGAAAAAATTTTTGAGGAGCTGATCATCGGCGCTCCAAAGGGGGTTAAGTGCCCTTCCTGCGGGAACAGAAGGGTCAGGAAGGCCCTCTCTGTCTTTGGGATGAAAAGCGGTTCCAAATTTGTTTCTTCTTCTGGATCGGGGTCATCGTGCAGTTCCTGCGGCGGAGGGGATTGCTCTACCTGCAGATGAACCCGGCGTGTCTCATAGTTTTGTCTTTCCTCCTTGTTTCGGGCTCAGGCCTTGAGGAGAGGATTAAAGGATTTCATGAGGATCTCAAGTTCAAGGAGATCGACAGCTACTCAACCAGGGAAAGCCTCAGGGGATATTTCCTTTCAGATGACGATCTGTCCAACTTTATTGTCGTTTTTCTTCAAAGGATCCAGGATGAGGGCTTCCGATCGCGTAAGGTCAGCGGATGGGGCATAGAGCGCCTTGAGGAACATGATGCTGAGGCCCGGGCGGATGTCCGGATAACAGGAAAAGGGTTCTTGTTTTTCAGGGCGAGCTTTACATTCAAAGAGGAATGGGTGAGCAGGGACGGCAAGTGGTATATTGTCCCGCCAGAGGTCATTCCAACGCGGAGGTGAACCATGTGGAAAGGTCTTTTTCTGTTTTTCATGTCTTCTGTCCTGCTTCTTCCGGGGACAACACTTGGACTAACAGGTGAGGAGATCATCAAGAAGGTCATAGACAGGGAGACATCCAATACAACTCAGGCAAAGATAAAGATGATGCTGACCGATAAAAAGGGAGGGAAGAGGGTCAGGGATATTGTTAGCTACTATAAGAAATATGGCAAGGGCTCTAAAAGTTTTATCCGTTTTCTCTCCCCACCGGATGTCAAGGGCATGGGGTTCCTCCATTGGGAGCAGCCAGGCAAAGACGAACAATTTATCTACCTTCCCGAGCTGAAGAGGGTAAGGAGAGTGGCAGGCGGCCAGAGGAAGAAGAGCTTTTTCGGCTCTGACTTTACACATCAGGATATGGAAAGGAGGGAGGCGGACGCCGATAACCATACCCTTTTGAAGGAAGAGAGCATTGAAGGCCATGATTGCTATATGGTTGAAAGCACGCCGAAGAACCTGGAGGACAGCCAATACAGCAAGGTTATCCAGTGGATCAGGAAAGACAACTTTATCCCTATAAAAGCGGACTTCTACAACAAGGATAGGAAGCTCTTTAAAAAGCTCACCGTTGAAGGCCTTGAAAAGAACGAGGACGGCACATGGACAGTCAAAACCACCCGGATGGTCAATCTTCTGAATGAGCACCAGACAGTGGTGGAGCTTGTAGAACATACCACGAACAAGCCCATCCCTGATTCCGTATTTACAGAAAGAAATCTTGCAAAAGAGTAGGGTGGCCTTCAGGCGCACAAAGCCTTGTCCCTTTTTTTGGGCATTATTGACCCTTATTTTCGCCCCATTTTTACATGCCCAGGCCTTTGCTGAGGAAACAGCGGTAGGCGGGTTCCTGTCTTCAAAGGTCATTCCTCTTTTTGAGACAACAAATTCATTCCAGGACTCCCTTGAGTTCCGCAGTAAGCTATATCTAAAGGCTTCGGCACAGCCTTCAGAGGGGACCAAACTCCTCCTCTCTGGTCGGTTTGAATACAACGGATTCCTCAAGGGGGATGGCGAAGGCGACTACTATCACCTGTCCCAGGTCCATGAGGCATATGCCTCCCTCTCATTTCAGAACCTTGACCTTAATCTGGGTCAAAAGAAGATCTCATGGGGAAAGGCCGACCTGAGTATTGTGGACAATGTGAACCCCCCTGATCTGACCGAGCTTTATTTCATTGAAGAAGAGTTCTCAAAGGTGCCTATCCCAATGGCGCAAGTTGATTATTTCCCTGGAGACCTCAAGGTTGAAGGGGTCTTTCTCCCATTCTTTACCCCTGCAAGATTCACGATCACGGGGAGGAACTGGTCTTTGATTTCCCCACAGCTTCAGGACTTGTTTGCCGGGTGCGGAGCAGGGGAGGCCGGTGAGGAGTTGTTGGGCGGCGATTATACCGCGCTTGGGATCATAGAATATCCAAAGGACGATATCGTATCCAGCAGCTCTTTTGGTGCAAGGGTGAGCGGGAGCCGCGGAGGCTTTGACTTTGGTGTGAACTACCTCTATGGCTGGGAGCCCCTGCCTACATTCTATTTCAACCCTGATTTTCTGAGACAATTGAGAAATCAGAGGGGTGATTTGTTTGACAAGCTCTGCTCGATATCTGCACTGGATGTGGCTGCATTTTATCCCTTGTTTAAGGCCAAGCCAAGGAGGGTCAACCATGCAGGGCTTGAGTTTGCCACAACCGTGGAGGATGTGGGGATCAGGGCAGAGGTTGCTGGGACCTTTCGAAGGGGCCTTTTCACAGAGAACCTTGAGGTAAAGGAGAGACCCCTGCTCCAGTGGACACTTGGCGCAGACTACACATTCCCATGGGACATCTACGCCAATGCCCAGTTCGTCCAGATGATTGTGCTCTATTATCCAGGAGACCTCTTTATCGTCAGGCAGGTGAACAATTCCGTGGTGGGGTATGTTAGAAGATCGTTTTACGATAACAAGATTCATCCAGAGTTGAGGGGGATGTATAACATTACACAGGGGGATTTCTATTTTTCGGTGCAGGTGGCCTATGATTGGACAGATGCCCTGAAGCTGACAGGCGCAGTCAATATCATCGGCGGCCCCTGGGGCTCCTCCTTCCTCGGCTTCTACTCTGACAACTCCCACGCCTCCCTTCAGGTTCGTTATAGCTTCTAACAACACAGTTTGATTGGAGTATTAAATACGAAAGGTGTAATATGAAAGGTGAGGACAATAAATCATTGGAGGTGAAAAAGTGAAGGGAAAGATCAGGAAAAAAGTTCCAGAAATAATCCTCCATGAGGGCAAGCCTGCAGCGGTTATCCTGGACATTGACGAATACCGGGAGCTGTTAGAACGGCTGGAGGATGTGGAGGACTTGAAGATGCTGGAGGCAATGAGGCGAAAGCCGCTTAAGTTCAAAAGGTTGGACAAATTCCTTAAGGAGTATAATCCGGAGAGTATTTCCATCGTATAGTCCCCCATATAAAATCTCTCGCTGAGAATCCACGGCCTCAAGGATGCCGTAAGATCACCGGCTCAAAGAACGATTGGCGCATTCGGGTTGGAGACTATCGGGTTCTTTATGAGATTGATGAAGCGGCAAGGGCTGTAAAAGTGATGCGGGTTAGACACAGGCGCGAGGTCTATCGCTAAGATAGCGACAACTACGGCAATACCCCTTCCCTCCAGGTAAAATACTCTTTCTGAGCAAGAGGGAGGGCACAAGATCCACCATATTGTGGTATTTTTATTGAAATAATGTTAAATAGATAAGGAAGGCAAACATGAATTACCTGGATAGAATTTCAATCGATCCTCAAATATGTCATGGAAAAGCTTGTATTAAGGGCACGCGTATCATGGTGTCTGTGATCTTGGATAACCTTGCCGCGGGCCTCAAGGAGGAGGAAATACTCAAAAGTTATCCAACCCTGACCCTTGAAGACATTCGGGCCGCTGTAGCGTATGCTGCCGAACTCGCCAAAGAACGCTTTGTTCCAGTAAAGCTCGGGCCGGGGGCGTGAATTTCAAGATTGACGAGAATCTTCCCATAGAGATTGCTGAACTTCTTATAGATGGCGGACATTCTGTAGCCACGGTGTCTGAGCAAGGAATCGGCGGATATAGCGATTCCAAAGTAATAGATATCTGCGTTCAAGAGAGCCGAGCTTTGGTAACATTGGATTTGGATTTTTCAGATATTCGGAAGTACCCACCGCAAAATTTCCCAGGGATTATTGTCATGAGAGGTCCGGAACAGTCTAAGGTGATCCTCATAGAATTAGCTCGCCAGATCATATCTGCCTTGTTAAAGGAACCTCTCCGGGGACACCTGTGGATTGTGGAGCAGGGAAGGGTTCGTATCAGAGGCCAAGAGGAATAGGGGATTTAAGCACTATTTCCTCCAGTTCTTTTCATGGTGTGGAAGTGTCTTGTCAGACATATAGTATCTGAATTTCACCCTATAAAAGGCCGGCTGAGGTCAGGAATAAAGGCTATGCGGCCGCCTTCTACTTTCCTTTTTTTCAAAATCTCGAGTAGTTCTTTCAGGGTCTCAGCCCAGGCAATGAGCTTAGGGCTATTGTTATCAGTCAGGGCGACCTACTGATTCTCATGGCCTGCAATCTCTTTGGAAATATCAATAGCTGGCATGGTAATATTTCTAATACCACACAATACAGGATTTTGACCACCGTATACATCTATCGTACATTTGCACAATTCTCATAAGATAATTATAATAGCCCACATCCGCGCGATGATCTTCGTAGGTTTTCTACTGATATTCTTTGTCTCCCTGCCTGTCTATGCCCCTGCCTTGCGATGTAATTCACACCCAAAGTATCTTTGTCAGGTGCTCGACCTTCTTAAAATCCTGGTCTCCGGTCACTATGATACCCTTGTGTTCTACTGAGGAAGCAAGGGTAAAACAGTCTGCATAAGAGATGTTGTATTCAGCTTTATATTCTGCAGCCTGGAGTATCAGCCCTGTAGGGATGGTCAAGATAGCGAAATTTAACCTTTCAATATTGGCCAGAACCTCTATTTTCTTCTGATCGCCAAATTCCCTTTTGGTTATATAGACAACTTCTCCAAGGTTAATAGCATTTATATATTTTGTGTCCCCCTTTCTCCTTATATCTTCAAGAAGATGGAGGATTTTCTCATAGCCTTTCTCTTTCTGAAAAAACTTCAAGAGAGCATGGCTGTCGAAGATATAGGCCAACTTTTCCATGCATTATCGAAAGTTGGTCTTCCTCTCCTTAAGAATTTTCTCTGAAAGGGATGGCCGGGAGGGGAGAATGCCGCAAGCTTCCCTGATAGGGTTTTTGACAGGAGGAATCAGATAGATAATCCCACCGTACTCCATGACCTGGAGTACGGTTCCAGGCTCTATGTGATACTTCTTCCTCAAATCAGCCGGGATAACCACTTGCCCTTTCAATAATGTTTTTACCGTGGCCATGTAGTCTAACCTTTAGTAAAAATGTTATACAACATATCTATAATGTATAACTTCAAGGAAAAGCTGTCAAGTGCCTCTCAGATAACACACACTTGCAATAGAGAGGATTTAATGAATATAATGATAGTGTTCTGAAAGGGATCAGGTATGGGAGAGACAATTGCTAAAATTAAGGTATTGAATCTTACAGGGAATGGAGGACTGGAGATAGAAGCTCTGGTTGATACCGGTGCGACCTATACCACGCTTCCCCAGGATGCCCTTCTGCCATTGGGAATTCGTGATGAGAAAGAGGTGACACTCGAACTGGCTGATGGAAGGGTCGTCAAGCGTCCCCTGGCCGATGTATTGGTTGAACTTGAGGGCGAACGGCGAGCGAACCCCATTATCCTGGGCAGGGAGGGCGATGCAAAGGTGATAGGGCTTCTTACCCTGGTGGCTTGCGGGCTCACCGTGGACCCTATACATCACAAACTTGTGCCTCTTGTCAAAATCCATCATTACCCCATCTGCTAATAGGCTTCTACTCTGACAACTCCCATGCCACATTGCAATTAAAGTATTCCTTCTGATCAATGCAGGGCTGATCCGTGTCAATGTCTTGACATATATGGAATAAAGACTATAATAGTCATATGAAAAAGGACATGGGGGACACAAAAATGAAAACAGCGGCCATTTCCGAACTAAAAGCGTCTCTGAGCGAATACCTCTCAAGGGTAAAGGCAGGAGAAGAAGTGCTGATCATGGATCGGGGAAAACCTGTTGCCAGGATCGTGCCATTAAATAGAGACAGGACCAAAATCCCTGCCTCCCTACTGGGCCTTGAAAGGGCCGGGAAGGTCAGGATCGGCACAGGCTCGCTGCCGTCTGAGTTCTGGGCCCTGCCTCGGTCCCAGGACAAAAAAGGCAGGGCGCTCGGGGAATTGATGAGAGAGCGGGAGGAAGGGCGGTGAAGTTCTGGGATGCTTCAGCCCTCATACCACTCTGCATTGACGAGCCCCATACCCGGATCGTCAGGGATATCGTCAAAAAGGACAGCGATATCGTAGCGTGGTGGGGAAGCCCTGTTGAATGTTCCTCGGCCTTTGCTCGTCTCCGCAGAGAGGGTCTATTGAAGGAGGAAGAATTGGCCCGTATTCGGCGCCTTCTCCTCCATTTGTCCGATTCCTGGACAGAAATTGAACCCAGCGATGATGTCAGGAACACGGCAGGCCGTCTCCTCTTCATCCATCCCCTCCATGCGGCCGATTCCTTCCAGTTGGCAGCGGCCCTGGTCTGGGCCGACAAATCCCCCCAGGGCCATCAGTTTGTCTGCCTCGACAGAAGATTGAGGGAGATTGCCGAGAAGGAAGGATTCCTCCTGCTGCCTGAAAATTTGCCTGTATCTTGATATACTTCTGAAACAGGAGGATTTATGAAAAGAATTCACGGATTGATCCTTGTAGGTTTAATGCTGTTCAGCAGCATGCTTGTGAAGGGCTGTGAATGGGGCAGGAGCAAAGAATTTAAGGTGAAACGGATCACAGTGATCCCGGGCCCTGGAATGACTGGTTATGATGCAGAGCTTGAATACAGGATGGAGCTCTATTACAGGCAGTTTGCGCTCTTCAATAGCGCTCCCAATGGCGTTGGTGATAGCCCGGTATCGCTTACTGACCCGAATGATATGAATAAAGGTATCGTCAACCGTTATTTCAACCAGTATCCCGCGATAAAGAGCTTTGCGGATTTCTGCGCAGCGGACAAGATTTGCGAAGGAAAATACAATGCACTTTTAACAAATCCACTTGATCCGCAGAGTAAAGGCATTTTCGGGGGTGGGTTGAACTTGAGTGGGATGCACGGAGGCACTGCCATGGTGGCTGAGTTCACCCGTTACGCAGTGCTTCGTGATCAGGGATATAAACAGGAGTTGGTGGATGCTGCCCGCGGCCGGGTCATCAATCAGCTTGAGATCCTGGATATTGCCAATTCAATTGCTGGAGTCCCCGGCGTGATGGCCTACAATCTGCGGCGAAAGGATAGCTCGCCCTGGGACGGAGGCAAGCCATTGCAGTCAGAGCCGATAACTTCCTGTGCCAATTACAAAATCTGGCATGAGGACAACACAGCGGATCAGCGCTACTATGACGAGTGGGCCTGGTGCGACACGGTCAGCAAGGACCAGGCAGATGGATGGCTTCTTGCAATGGGAGTGGCCTGGGATGTGATTGCGGAGGACCCCTTCATCCCGAAGAAATATAAGGACATGCTGCAGACCCATGCCCGCAACTTTGCCCGGCGGCTGATGGAGGTGGCGCCCGAGTTCGGCGTGGACATGGTAATAAGGGACGCTAATGGAAGGCTCACAAAGGACTGTGATGTGAACCCGCAGGTGACGGTCCTTGGAAATGGCTGTTGTGACGCAGATGTTTCTGAGTGGCCGGTTTATCCCTTCAACGCCATTATGGGGCTTGGTTTCATCCGCACCTGTCTGCATATTGCAGGGGACAAGGACATCCATGACTTTTATTACAAGGATTTGATTGGAAAGCGGCACTGGGATGAATACATTCGGGACACGGCAGCTCCCATATCAGATTATGGCTACTCTACAAATTACTCCAATGTGAACATGGCCTTCATTGCCTTTTACATGGCGATCCGCTACGAGACAGACCCAGAGGTTCGGTATGTGCTTCAGCAGGGCATGGAGAAGCTCTGGGACAATGGAAGGAACCTTCGCCAGCCAAAGGACATAAATCAGCCCTTTTTTGATGTGATCTATTCGGGCCTGAGGTTTGGCGGCAATATTACGGAAGAGGTTGTAGAGGGGATTCAGACGCTAAAGGAATGGCCTCAGCCGGTTTACTGGGAGGAGAATGTCATCAACTGCGATAACGCAGAACTTGCACAGGGAAAGTGCCTAGCTGTGGACGGTAAGACTTACATTGAGCTTCCCAGCCTTCACGATCCGACACTGGTTCAGTCATATTCAGGCGCTGACTTTTGCTCATCAACAAAAAAGGGTCTTGGCCACAGCGGCGACACCATTGTTGCCGAGTATGTGGTGCCCAGGCGGCTCAGGGGGCCTTCCAACAACGACTGGCGGTCCGATCCATTTGAGGTGAACCGCTGCGGGAATCCTTATGAGGTGGAGGCAGTGCCAGACATCATGGCTGCGTATTGGCTTGGCCGCTTTCTCGTTACCGGGACCGCCCCTGACCGCAACACCTCACCGTTTGCACGGAATCCGTAACTGCGGTCGCTCAGGACAGTAGAAGCCCCAGAGGGATGGCCCATAGCCGTTTGTCCAAAGGTATGGCCTGGGTTCCGTTATAGGCAAGCAAGGCAGCATGGCAGTTCGGTGTCTTTCCCAGAAACGCTCGCAAGCCCGATAGATCGCCCTTTGTCCAGCGGGTTGCTGCCGTGACCTCAATTGCCATCACCTTTCGTCCTGCTTCAATGATGAAGTCCACCTCGTGTCTACCCTGGATATTCCAGAAATAGAGCCGTGCCTGGGGCATGTGTGCCTCAAGGAGGCTTGAGAGGTTCTGGGCCACATAGGTCTCATGCATCGCTCCCAAGAGGTGCTTATGTGCCTGGGAACTCAAGTCCTCGATACCAGTGAAGTGGCAGGCAAGTCCAGAATCCGACAGGTAGAGCTTTGGAGATTTGATAAGCCGTGAGGTTAAGTTGCCAAGGAAAGGGCTCAGCCGATGAATGATGAACGAGGTCTCCATCAAGTTGAGGTATCGGGATGTCGTTGTGCTGGAGAGCTTGGCATCCCGGCAGAGCTCGCTTAAATTAAGTATCTGTCCTGTCCGAATCGCGGCCATTTGTAAGAGACGCCGAAACTCAAGGAGATTTGTAACCTGGGAAATCTGTCGTAAGTCCCGCTCTATATAGGTCTGCTCATACCCCTTGAACCATACTGTCGGGTTGCGAAGTATCTCAAGGCACACTGGAGGCATTCCACCAAGAAGGATCTCAGAAGGCTCGATGGTGGCAGCACGAATTTCAGGGATCTCAAGGGTATGGAAAAACCCTATCAGGAAAGGTTGAGAATTGACATCACCAATCTTCTCCCGTCTGTTGAATGGATGTAATGTGAGATACACTGCACGGCCAGCCAGGGACTCGGCAATGCCCTTCAGAAGTGCAAAGTTCGCCGAACCTGAGAGAAGAAAATGGCCTGGCTTTCTCTCCTGGTCAACCATCTGCTTAATGACAGTCAGGAGCTCCGGACATTTCTGTGCTTCGTCCACAGTTATCGGTATGTCCCCCCGTAAAAGCCCTTCGGGATTGCGCTTTGCAGCCTCTAAGAGACCGAGATCGTCCAGTGAGATGTAGTGGCGTCCCTTGAAAGATTTGTCTTCCCGAAGAATTGTGCTTTTTCCCACCTGGCGCATGCCTGTCAAAACAACTACAGGCATGTCGGCTAACGCATGTATAATTCCTTGAACTATCTCTCTTTTTTTATATATTGTCATAATACACCAGGCTATAGTGTCATTCTGACATATAACCCATTAGAAATCAACCAATTTTTCTCTTGAGCAATATCTCGCAGGCAGAGGATACTTCTATGTGTTCGGGTTCAGGATGCTTGATCCATACTTGTGGCGCGGCCGTTGATAAAGAGGTGCCCTGGTCATACACCTATATCTCTATCGTGCTTCCTACGCTGATGAACAGAAAATTATCTCCGAATTCCCTGGAGAGTATTGAGAGTGCTTTTGGGCCAGTGCAATGGCAAGGGCCGATCTTTTGGACATTGAATCTCTTGATGCTCTCTATCGTTTTATCAATCCTATCCAGGTTGGCAACCTGGAGGTGGGTTCCGCCGAGGACAGCATAGAATTCCCTTGCACCTGATAGTGCGGCTGCATATTCCATTGTATTGGAAAGCCCCCTGTGGGCGCAGCCCGTGATGAGACTCACTCCTTTATTGGTTTTCACGATCAGTGCCTGGTCGTCCGGGAGGGGATCGGGCTTAAACTCGTTACCAACCTTGATAAATAGATCCTTTTCAATTTTCTCAAAATCGTTCCTGAAGGGGATCTCACCGGTTGCAGTAATATTCTCCGTGATTTTCTGAGGGCCTGTGTTGAAAGTGAACCGCGCCCCTGATTGCTCAAGCTCCTCTTTTGGATATGGAAAGCCGATGAAGATCTCTCTTTCCATGCCAAATCTAATCCCTTTAAAATATTTATTGTCATAAACAGCCGGATGGCAAATGATTTCCCTTGCTCCTATTGCATCAATGACAGGTTTCACTCCCCGTGTATGGTCAATGTGCCCATGGCTGAGGACAATTTTGTTTGTTGAGGCAAGGTCCACGCCCAAAATCCCGACATTATTGACAATGCCCAATCCCTGGCCTGTATCAAATAGCACCCGTTCAGTGGAATCCTCATTGGAATCCTCAATGAACAGCGAAAGTCCATGCTCTGCCAGCAGCATAAAGCTGACAGCGACCGTATTTTCAGTCAGAACCGTAACCTTCACATGTGAAAGGGTTAGGTGCTGTCAGGGGCAGCCAACGCTGATGCGTGTATCATAGTAAATGACGGATGAGGCATCGAAGTCGCTTCCGGCCCTTGCTTCTATCCTATAGAGCCACTCCCCGGCTGAATCAGGGACTACAGTGAAGAAGGCATAGTAGGGTGGAGCCTCGTTTGGGTCTGTGGGTTCAATGGTCATTGGGAATGCATACCAGGGTAAAGGGGAGCCATTGGCGGTCGTAGTTGCTGTTGTTGATGGAGTATCCCCACACGTGGTTGAGGTAAAGAGATAGCTCCACAGGAGGCCGCTGCCCTGTGGGGATGCCGTGAACTCAAAAAGGATACTGTCTCCCAAGGAAAAACTTTTCCCCGGGGGCGGGTTGATGACCGTAGGTGTTATTGGAATGCCAATGGTCTCAACTCCATAGGAGAAGACCTGGCTCCAGTCCCCCCATTCCAGGATCGGGGAAGTTACCCGCCCGATATTCACATACGCCCTTACCCTCCAGTAGTGGACTCCCGATCCAAGAGGAGAGAGGGGCGAAACATTGCTCCCTGGCGGGGCTGTGACTGGATTAAGAGCGGAGGTTGTGTTGTTAATGTCCTGTTCAACCAACCTGAAGTCAGGGAACACACTCAATTGAAGACGATATTGGATGGTATTATCCACATCATCCCAGTTAAACACAGGGGAAACGTCGCTGGAGTATGAACCATCTAAAGGGGATACCAGAGATATTGTATTCTTGGAATTTTGGCTGATTGTGATTGTAGCGGTTATCGTAGTGGGTTGATATGCCCATGGCCCGGTTGTGGTCGTGGTGAAATCCGTATCGTTTCTACCGAGGTATAAGCTTGTCCCCTGGTTCATTGAATTGCCTGTAATGGAGGAGCTTTTACCCACCCAGAAGGGGCGTTCATCCTTTCCAAGTTTCCCAATGAGGCCGCCGTGTCTGGCTGCGAAAATAGGGTCGTTCTGCCTCACAAAAAGGGCGCCGAGCGCTGTGTCATCAGATGTAACTTCTACGATTTTCCCTTTTTGCATCACAACGCCGGTGTTGACCCATGCAACAGACGGCTCAATGGTTATAGTTTTTGTGTTGGTGCCATTGCCTGAATTATCTTTCTCTGCACAGGAAGCAAAGAGAAGGAGGATAAGAGAGAGTCTTATGATTTTGCTCATGGTTGTCTCCTTCATGGTAGGACCTTGTAGGTAATCCTTAAAGAGTCCACCCCAGGGCTTTTTGTGGTGTCTGAGGTTGAGAGGACCGCCTTCCATTTCAGCGAAGTCCCTTGAGGATTCGCGAAGTAATACAGGTTCTCCGGAGTCACAAGCTCCCATGTGATCCCACCATTGTTGCTGAGATAATAGGAAATGTCTGTGTCAGCAGGAAAATTTTGAGATGCGGTCAATTGAGCCCAGGGGATTTTAGCCAGAGTGGAATTCACATTGATTGACTGACCAACTCCTGATGGCATGTAATCCGTAAGGTTTTTGAACGCCCTGATAACTTTAAGTCCTCCTGCTCCGTCAGATACGAGGATGTAGTCTCCCCAGGCTGTTACTCCCCCTGCCTGTGTTGTGGTTAAGGTCTGGGCGAGGACAGGCTTGTTGGGGAATGTCACATCAAGGAGCTTGAGTCCGTTGGTTCCGTCAGCCACATAGGCAAATGATCCAGCCACTGCAATTCCCTGGGCCTGGTCGGTCTGGGTGAAATTTCCGATCGCTACAGGAGCCGTGGGATTGCTAATGGAGTAGATCTTTACTCCCCCGCTCCCATCAGCCAAAAAGAGGTATGAGCCGGAAACAGCCAGGTCCTGTGCGTCTATGGTACCAATGGGGGTCTTGACAGAAGGAGACCTTATAGTGGAGATGTCAACGATACGGACCCCTCCGCTTCTGTCTGCGATATAGACTGTGTTTCCGTTCATGGCAATCTTTGTGGCAACGGTTGTAGTTACAGTGAATACAACGCTGGGATTCAATGGGTTAGTAATGTCAATAATCTTGAGGCCGGCCGACCCCTGGGCTATAAGGGCGTAGGCAGCGGTAACTGTGGGAGGGGCTGATGTTGTGCTTTGGCCGAAGAATGCTATGTCCTTCACTTCAATTGTAGCTCCAGGGGGCGTGAAGCTTGATGCAATAAAGGGCTCTGAAGGGATTGAGATGTCAACAACATGAAACATTCCTCCCTTATCGGCAACGAGTGCATACTGTGTGGAACCGTTTCCTCCGAGGATGGAGACCCTTGCAGCGTTGGTCATTGTAGGAAGTGCAGCAAGAAGGGACGGTGAAATAGGTTTGGTCAGGTCAATGACCTTGAGGCCGTTGAAGCCATCTGCAACAAGACCAATGCTTCCATATACGGCAGTGCTGGCAGCCAATGTTGCCTCGGTTATCTGTCCTGCCTGTGTAAGATTGACAGGATCGCCGATCCGTATTGCTGCAAGGCCTCCTGCACCTGTCGTTCCAATGGCCTGGTATGCGTAATTGCCTGATGCATCAACAGAGTTGGAGGTTCCTATCCCCTGAAGGCCGCCTACGGATACCATGGCGCTGGGAGAGGAAATGTCCATCACTTGGATGCCGGTTCCTGTGGAACAATAGGCATAGTTCCCCCTGATAGAGACCCTTGTAATGGAGGATGTAGAGACCGAGATAGGATTGCCTGCGGCTACAGGGAAGAAAGGATTGGAGATGTCTATGGCCTGTAAATAGCCGCTGGTAAGGCCAACGAAAGCGTAACTTCCTGAAACTGCCACTGCGTTGGCAACCCCTGCAGTCGTATAAACGTTTGTGATCTGGGCGTATGTAGGATGTGAGATATTGATGTCAACGATCTTTATACCGTTCGCTCCGTCTGCGACAATTGCGTAATTACCCGAGAGCGCAACCCCTCTGGCATCGCTGGGGAGGAGGTCAAGCTTAGATAGGACTTTGGGGTTTCCGATAACAGTAAGGCTGATTACTACAAGCCCCTGGCCCTGGTCAGCGAGAAGTGCATAGTCCCCTGAAACCTCTACATCCTGGACATAGGTCCCAGAGGGATTAGAGACGCTGACCTGTCCGACAAGCTGTGGGGAGGCAGGGTTTGAGATATTGATGACAACGAGGCCGGTGGAGCTTCCCACATAGGCATAGTTGCCGGAGATTTTGACAGAATAGAAAGGAGTAGAGGATGAATAAGTAGCAAGCGGGTTGGGCTGGGAAGGATTGGATACATCAAAAACCCTTAATCCGGTACTATCCGCAATGTAGGCGTTTCTGCCAGAAACGGCAACATCCTGAGAAGGTGAAGTGGTTGTAAACTGGCCAGACAGAACAGGCGTCAGGTGTTTTAAGAGAAGAAGGCCCTGGCTCGTGTTCCAGTCTGCAGTTGTTGCTGTGATGTCGTCATACTGCTGTGAGGTGAAGTTCTCGTTATATTCCTGGACAACCTGAAACGAGCACGAATGAAAAGGACTCTCAATATTTCCAATAGTATCAATGGCAAAGAAGTTTACGGTTGTATCCTGGGTAATTGTAAGGCTAACAGAGGTTGTCCCGGAGAAAGTGTATGACGTTCCCGGAGACGGGGGTTGGCCGTTCAGGGTGTAATAGATAGTTGCAGGTTCATTGGCAGAGATGTTTACAGTTCCACTGCCGGTAAAAGTAACCCCGCAAGGCGTTGCGGTTGTAACAGGGGGCGTGGTATCAAAACCATATATTTCCTGATGGGTCTGGTCTTCCCAGGAGTTGGAATATGCCAGATATCTCAGGATGTATAGTCCGTCCTTGGTGAATGTAACAGCGGCAGGGGCAGGCTGGGAAAAGGCCGTCCCTCCTGTGGGCGAGCTTCCATCCAGTGTGTAATAGATGGTTGAGGTTGGCGTAAGTGGGCTTGCCACGATTGTGACCGTGAATGGAAGGTAGTTGAAAGTTCCGCCCTTTGGGCAGGCAGTGGAGATGGGCCCTGTCCCAACTTTGTAGAATGCTGTATGAATTGATTCGGAGTTGCCTACCAGGTCAATGGCGAAATACTTGAGGGTTGTTGTGGCGTTAACATTGATAGAGACTGGAGTGCTTCCGGAGAATGTATTTCCTCCCTTGTCAGCCGGGTTGTTTATATTCGGGTCTTTTCCATCAACCGAGTAGTAGATGACTGCGGGCTCGCTGGCAGTGAGTTTAACAATAGTAGGGCCAGTGAGGGGAGTGCATCCCGTGAGGTCCTGAATAGGACATTGTCCTCCAATATAGGATACCTGGCAGCCTGAAGGAGAAACAGAGGTTACGGGAGCAGTGGAGTCAATTATATAGAGGATATTCTTAATTGGCGTTTCAGTGTTTCCAACACTGTCTGTGGCAAAGAATCTTACAAGTGTAGGGCCTTCATTGAGGAGCGTAACGAGTGTTGGGCTGTCAAATCCCGTTGAGGTGATCGTAGGAGAGCTCCCGTCAATGGTGTAATAGATTTTAGCCGGGATCGCGGGGGGATCGGCCTTTGCCTCAAGTTCAATGTTAAACGGCCTATTATTATAGGAACCGCCCGGCGGGCTCGCATTAGTTATAGGGGGTTGTATTATATTATATTCCTCTGTCCTTACGACCTCCTGAGTTTCCTGGTCATCCACAGCGTAAAACTTGAGGACAGTGTCTATTCTTAAAGGGTTAGGCTCCACAGTGACAGGGCTTCGTCCCGACAAAGTGTTCCCCATGCCGGGCTTCGGGGGATTTCCATCCGTTGAATAGTAGATGGTCGCAGGCTTTGTTGAGGTGAGTATTACAGAGGGGGGTGAAAATGACGGGAAGTCTCCTCCAGCAGGGGACGCCGTGGTTTTCAGGGCAACCTCATGTTTCTTTTCTTCTGTACAGCTGAAAAGGAATGATGCAAATAAAATTACTGCCATACAAAAGATTGAATTTTTGATCTTTCCCATAATTCCCTCCGGATTATAGTTACCCAGATATGCCATACTTGCCGATAAATCTGACAGCCTGCAATATGGTTGTCACGAACCGTAATAGTTTTGCATTCTCGTTGAGGAGTTTTGAATCAATATTTGTAATGGGGTCAGGAAATGTCAGCGCTCCGCTGAATGTTGCATCGGGACAAAAGAGATAGAACTCTTCAATGCACGGAGAATTGTATTTGATATCGTCAGGCGTTGAATTGCGAAAATCCATGGAGTAAGGCGCCGGCGGACCTCCCACAGAGGCCCCAATTGGCCAGTAATGGTCAATGTCCAGGGAATCCTCTTTGCCGTTCCCTGCCGTGCCAGGAACAATCTGTTTGCCATCCCATAGCCCTGTATCATCATACGGTTCGCCGAGATCATATTGATAATTTTTCCTTGTGCTATTTGGGTTGTCAGAGGGGTCCCAATCACTTGTGTTGGAGCCTGCAACACCCACATCATTAGGGCAGCCGTATATAATGGTCGAGACATGGGCGTTCTGGCAGTATTCTTCCTCGCTGTTGATGATTACCCTCTTGGTTTGCCTGTCATATAGGGGAACAAGGTCCCTTAAGGCTGTGGATGTTGTAAAGAATTCAGACACGCGGATCTCGGGATAGGGGATCCTGAAATAGGGCAGAGACAGAAATGTCTTTACTGTTCCACTCGCAAAAGGTTTTCCCTGTATTGCATATCCAGCAATGGCGTCCAGGTCCAATGCATCCGGCCCCTCTATGTTCTTGGCCAGAAGCACGAGGGATTGCTTGACCCCTGTCTCAACAGGCAGGGCAATCCCCCTGAGGCCGCGCTCCATGACCAGCTCTGTCCCGAGAGGCTCTCCTGAATCAAACCTGCCATTGCCTTCCCCATTACTTGAATCAGGGCCAGTTGCATTCCATGATTTGTTCCAATTGTTATTGTTGTTTGTATCTGTATAGGTGTATCCGGATGTGTATTTCTCTTCAGGCACAGGGTTGTCGCATGTTAATGTGAAAGTAGTCCCCTCCGTAGAATACCTCCCGGATTCTGTGTACCAGGTTGGGTAGCTTCCAACCTTATAAGGCTCGCAGGGGTCTCCAAGGGGAGCCTGCATTGAGGAAAGGATATTGTTTTCTGAGGATATCTGGGATGGACATATTCCATCGGAACCGCAGTCCCAGAATCGGAACAGATGGAACTGAAATTCACTGGATGGCTCTTTCATGATGAGATCAATGGACTGTGTAAAGGTTCTGAGCGCCGTTGCAAGCGCAAGCTGCGCAGTTAGGAGCCGTGCACGGCCCTCATTACCTTCGTCCCCGCTCAGCAAGAGATATCTTTTGTTTGTTTCAAGCTCCTGAACGAAAAGCTGCTCACCGGAATCCAGGTCAACATCGGATGGGAGATTTGCAGCGAATTCTACCATGTCATTGAAGGCCAGAACGACCTCAAGGCCGCCGGCAAGAGCCTCTGAGAGGGATACGAGCATATATATCTCAGGCAGACCGTGAAAGCCAGAGAAGTTCAAGGTAATGTCATCAATTACACCCACTCTGAGCTGTTTCTGGATTGAGAAGATGAAGTTTTCATCTGCCTCCCTCTTAAGAAGGGTATATTTCTCTACAATGGGAACGATACTGGAATCATAAAGGTCCTTTAGCTTCTGGGTTGTCAGCCCTGCACGGTTTTCTATGAACTCCTGGAGATTGGCTCCAAGGAGGACGAGTTTGGCAAGGCCGTAGGCATAGGTGGCTTTCAGGTCGCATGCATTCTCCAGGAAGTAAGGCTCAATGGTCTTAATGGCAGATTCAAAATCTTTCTGGTTTAAAGAGGTATCGGTGGTGGTGGCTGTCATAAAAGAAGTTGGCACCCCAAACCATCCTCCTTCACTAATCCTATTGATCGCGTTTTGAACATCAGGGGGATAAGGAGACGCAGAAGAGGGGTTTACGGTGATTGTCCACTGCTCTTGTGTTTTCTCCCCTTCTGTGTCTGTTGATATTACAGTGAGGATGTTTACTTTGCCGAGGCTTGAGGCACAGGCGTAAAAGGTATATGAATCTGTGAATGAGACAGCCTCTCCATTGAGAAGCCATTTGTAGTTGATTCCGGATTTTGAGCTGCAGGGCCGCGCATGAACTGAGAGTTTTAATATTTTGCCCTGGTTGATGGTTATGCTTTCTGCCGGTGGATTAATGGAATCAAGGGTTATATGGCAATTCTTTTCACGGCAGGACATACTGGACATAAGGAATAGGATTATAAGTAGCAGGGGCATTATATTATTTAGACGCACCATAAGGTCTAATATTTCACAATCGTTCAATCAAATCAATTGGATTGAAAAGGGAGTTTGACGGCCATTTAAACACGGGTTATTATTGAAGCAACTTAAATGGCATTAAAACCAAGATATATTGTGGTTGAGGGGCCCATAGGCGTGGGAAAGACAAGCCTTGCCAGGCTGTTGGCAAGGGTATTCAATTCCCGGCTGATCCTGGAGGATGTAAGTGCCAATCCCTTTCTGTCCTTGTATTACAAGGACATGAGGAAGTATGCCTTCCAGACCCAGATCGCCTTCCTTGTGGCCAGGGCTATTCAACAGAGGGAGCTTGTCCAGGACGAGCTGTTCACAGGCGCCACAGTATCTGACTATTTATTTGCAAAGGACAGGATCTTTGCCAGTATCACTCTGGATGAGCACGAGTTTGCCATCTATGAGAAGATCTATCGCTTGTTCGACTCCAGGGCCCCAAATCCCGATCTTGTTGTTTATCTAAGGGCTTCTCCTGAAATGCTGCTGCAGAGGCTTCAGAAGAGGGGCAGGGATTACGAGAAAAGTATTGACCTGGGCTATCTTGAGCAGGTTGTCAGGGCGTTCAATGAGTTTTTCTTTCATTATTCAGAGGCGCCCCTTCTGGTGGTGGACACCACTGACATTGACTTTGTTGAAAATCCCGGCGATTTTTCAGACCTTTTGAAGGAGATACAGAGGACAAAAAGCGGGGTGCTCCATTATATCCCCAGAAAGCGGGCAGGCTCTTCAAGGGGATTGGTGGGGCTTGGAAGGATCAGGTGATCGAATGAAAGTAACGATTCCCCAGATACTGAAAAAGAAGGCCGACGGCGAGAAAATAGCCATGCTCACGGCATATGATTATCCTTTTGCACAGATCCTGGACAAGGCCGGGGTGGACATAATCCTTGTTGGTGATTCCCTGGGAATGGTATTCGCCGGATATCCCAACACCCTTCCTGTCCGCTTAGAAGACTTGATCTACCATACACAGGCAGTTGTCAGGGGTGTGAAGAACGCCCTTATAGTTGCAGACATGCCATTTATGAGTTATCAGGTCAGCATAGAGGAGGCCAGGAGGAACTGCGGAAGGGCAATCAAGGAGGGCGGTGCAGAAGCAGTCAAGCTGGAGGGCGGCGCCAACATGGATGACATTATCAGGGCTTTGGTGGACATAGATATACCCGTAATGGGCCATGTGGGCCTCACTCCCCAGTCAATACACAGGATGGGTGGATACAAGGTCCAGGGCAGGGAGAAAAAGCAGTGGAAGAGGATACTTCAGGATGCAAGGGCAGTGGAAAACGCCGGCGCCTTTGCCGTTGTCCTTGAGGGCATACCCATGGAGCTGGCAAGGGAGATCACCTCCACGCTCAAGATCCCGACCATCGGAATCGGCGCAGGCGTTCACTGCAGCGGCCAGGTCCTTGTCATCCATGACCTTCTTGGAATCTTTGATGAATTCAATCCGACATTTGTCAAGCGCTATGCAAATCTTCACGCGGTCATCACTCAGGCAGTGAAGGAATATATCAAGGAGGTAAAGGAGAAAAGATTTCCTGGCCCGGAGCACTCCTACCGTAGGTCAGTCAAGAAAACCGAGAAAAGATGACCATAGTTACATCTGTTAGGAAGATGCAGGCCTACTCTGAAAGGGTTAGGGGGAGGGGCAAGACCATCTCCTTTGTCCCCACAATGGGGTATCTTCACGATGGGCACTTTCGCCTCCTTAAGGAAGGGAGAAAGAGGGGGGATGTTCTTATCATGAGCATCTTTGTGAATCCCACCCAGTTCGGACCGAAAGAGGACTATGCCCAATATCCCAGGGACATGAGGCGAGACCTGGGCTATGCGCGCAGGGCAGGGGTGGATGTGGTCTTTGCCCCAACAGTGGATGGGATGTATCCCGATGGTTTTCAGACCTCAATAACGGTGGCAGAGGTTACAAAGACTTTATGCGGCCCATTCAGGCCCGGTCATTTTCAGGGGGTGGCGACAGTGGTGGCCAAGCTTTTCAACATTGTTAAACCACATGTGGCCCTTTTCGGCGAAAAGGATTTTCAGCAGCTTGTGGTTATCCGAAGGATGGTCAGGGATCTGGATATGGGCATTGAGATAATCGGCGTTCCTACAGTTAGGGAGAAAGACGGGCTTGCCATGTCCTCCAGGAATAAATACCTTAATGGGGAGGAGAGGAGAGCGGCCTTGTGCCTTTATCGTTCGTTAATGAAGGCGAAGAAGCTTGTCCGCTCAGGTGAAAGGGATTCAAAGAGGATACTCAGGGAGGTGCATAGTATTATCAAGGCCGAGCCCCTTGCTAAGATAGAATATGTAAGCCTTGTGGACAAGGAGACAATGAAAGAGGTGAAAAAAATAGACAAGAAAACGCTCCTGGCCATGGCGGTATGGATCGGCAGCACCCGCCTAATTGACAACTTCTGTCTTCCCTGAGACTTCTATGAAGACTTATAGAATTGAACATATTTTGACATTATAGAAATTTATCTATATAATTATATAGACAATGAGAGGAGGTGCCAAGCATGGCGGCCGCGACAAAACAAGCAAACTTTCTTTTGCCTGAGGATTTGATTGAAGAGCTTAGAAAGAATGTATCAAAGAGGGAACAGAGTAAATTTGTGGCAAAGGCCTTGAAAAATGAGATCAAGCGACTGAAGTTGAGGATAGCTCTCACCAACTGTTATGGCGCATGGAGTGATAAGGACCACCCGGAATTGAAGGAGGGTGCGGAGGCGTTTGTGAGAGGGTTAAGGAAATCTTCACGAATGATCCATCCCAGATGAAGGCTGTTCTTGTTGATACAGATGTCCTTATAGAGTTTCTCCGAGGAAAGGATTATGCAAGGGATTTCCTGCTTTCGTTGCTGGATGATACAATCATTTTTTGTTCAGCTATTACAGTGGCTGAGATTTATGCAGGGATGAGGGAGCATGAAAAAGGGAAAACAGCAGATCTGATAGATGGGATGAGCATCGTTGATGTCACGCGGGAAATAGCGGAAAAGGCCGGGATTTATAAGAGGAGCATAAAGAGCCCGCGCCTTGAGCTGGATGATTGCATAATTGCTGCGACTGCATTTATTAGCAAGGCGGTCCTTTCAACCCTTAATGTGAAACATTATCCAATGACTGATATAGAAAAAAAGATAGTTGCACCAGGGAGAGCCCATGGCCCGGCTTGAGATGACAATGAAGGAGGTGGCAGAATGAAGATGAAGCTCGTCGTTTTAATTGCGATATTCCCGCTGCTTTGCTGCAGGGGAACATTGACAGTCAAGCCATCCAATGCTCAATTTCTAAAGGGCCCTTATATCAGGCATATAACATCGTCAAGCGCTACGATAATGTGGGAGACCGCCCTGCCAATGGATAGTGTATTGCTTTGCAGCGAGAATATGGAGGGATGGCGATCAGTCAAGGCAAATTCAAAGACAGAGATGCTAATCAAGGGAATCCCGGCCAATATTAATAGTGCGGAGATAACCGGCTTGGCCCCTGATAAAAACTATTATTACTCTTTTTACACCGTTTCCACACTTGAGAAACCGAAGGAAATTTATTCGTTTAAGACCGCGCCATCCCCTTCAGGGTCATTTCGTTTCATAGCATATGGTGACAACAGGGGTAAGAGCGCCGGGGAGCAGGTAAATCATAAAACAATTGTGGAAGCGATAACCAAAATAGATCCACAACCGCTTTTGATAGTGAACTCGGGAGACATTGTTAATTCCGGTACATATATTACATTGCCAGGATCAATAGGCCCCAACGAATGGCAGTTGTTTTTTAATACTATCCAACCCCTGGCCAACCATATTGCCTATTACCCTGCATTCGGGAATCATGATTTCTCAGGGGTCGGTGAGGATCAATTCAAGGTCTTCACAGCATACTTTCCGTTTGAAGGGAATAAAGACACATACTACTCGTTTGATATAGGAATGATTCATTTTATTATTTTGAATTCCGAGACCTATTTTAAAACCGGTTCTCCGCAGCACGCATGGTTGGAGAGCGATCTTAAAACTATTAAGGGCTCAAAAATTAAATTTATAATAGCTGCTTTCCACAGCCCACCATATTCAAGCTCAAATCATGGCAGCGATATGGATATAAGGGAGTCAATTTCTCCCTTATTTGAGCAATACAAGGTTGATCTTGTGCTCAACGGCCACGACCATGTATATGAGAGGACATGCCCTGTCGTAAATGAGTCATGCGACAATGCGAATGGCGTCACATACTTAATTGTAGGTGCGGGCGGTGCCCCGCTTTATGGTTGCAATGATAATCCATTGCCTTCTGGAATAGTTCAGTTTTGCGATAGTGAGTATGTTTTTACGATTTTAGATGTATCATGTGACCCTGATTGCAGTATCAAAGGAAGAACATTAAGGCCAGATCTGACTGAGGTTGATTCCTTTACGGTCACATCAAGGAGATAAAGGATGAAGACTCCGGCTGAATACCTCAAGAGCCTCAGCTTAGTGAAACACAGGGTCTTTCTATTTGGAGAAAGGCTGGAGAACCCGATTGAACATCCGTTTGTCAGGCCCTCCACCAATGCAGTAGCAATGACCTATGAACTTGCCAGCGATCCAGAGCACCGTGATCTTGCCTCAGCCACATCGTCCCTGATTGGCAGGCCGGTCAATCGCTTCACCAGTCTTCACAGGAGCACAGACGACCTTGTCAGGAAGATCAAGCTTCAGCGGGTGCTCGGTCAGAAGACAGCCGTGTGCTTCCAGCGATGCGTTGGGTGGGATGCCATCAATGCCTTGGACAGCGTGACATTTGAGATGGATCGCGCCCTGGGAACACAATATCATGACCGTTTCACCAAGTTTCTCAAGTATGTCCAGGAGAACGACCTTGTCTGTGATGGGGCCATGACCGATGTCAAGGGAGACCGCTCCCTTTCTCCATCAGAACAGGCAGACCCTGACCTTTTCCTGCATATCGTCGAAGAAAAGAAGGACGGGATTGTTGTGCGCGGTGCCAAGGCCCATCAGACTGGCATAGTCAACTCTCACGAGATCATAGTTATGCCCACTGTTGCCCTTCGAGAGCCGGATGCCGCTTATGCTGTTTCCTGTGCAGTGCCTGCAGATGCGCCCGGCATCACTATTATCCTTGGCCGGCAGTCATGCGACACGCGTCTCCTTGAAGAAGGTAGCATGGACTCGGGAAACCCCGGATTCGGCGGCCATGAGGGCCTTGTTGTCTTTGACAATGTATTCGTGCCCTGGGAGCGGGTTTTCATGTGCCGTGAACACCAGTTTGCAGGGATGCTGGTGGAACGGTTTGCTGCTTACCACCGTCAAAGTTACGGAGGATGCAAGGTGGGGCTTGGTGATGTAGCCATAGGGGCAGCGGCCTTGATAGCCGAATACCAGGGTGTGGATCGGGCCTCGCATATCCGCGACAAGATTATAGAGATGGTGCATTTGAACGAGACACTCTATGCATGCGGCCTGGCATGTTCTCTTGAGGGAAAAGCAACTGCATCCGGAACTTTTCTTGTGGACCTCCTTCTTGCCAATGTCACCAAGCAGAATGTGACCAGGTTCCCATACGAGATCG
>Ga0315308_1000203_pt1 | contig 32513 bp, 40 predicted proteins | sample TDP3_MG_FD_203078 | JGI IMG/M metagenome (GOLD analysis project Ga0315308, IMG submission 203078) | Freshwater sediment microbial communities from Lake Towuti, South Sulawesi, Indonesia - TDP3 | ecosystem: Environmental > Aquatic > Freshwater > Lake > Sediment | place: Indonesia: South Sulawesi...
GTAAAAAACTGAAATCGAATAGCCTAACTGTACTCTCTGAATGTGTGGTTGCATTTAGTGCATCTGAAGAACTGAGTCGAAGACTCGTCGCTCCCACGGGTCTGAACCTGCCAAACATAGGCTAGGTTGTTGCCACACTTGGGACACTCAACACGAACAGTTGGCAAGACCCGCAGCTTTTGCTCCTCCTTGCTGATAACCGCTATCGTTTCTTGCGGACTGTGCTCAATAACCTTAGGAATGGGCTCAAGCTTCTTCGCCGTTAATCTTTTCTTGAAGCCACACTTGGGACAAGCGAGTACAACGTTGCCCTTGGGGCTCCCTTCCTTTGAGCGCTTCGGCACCAGCCGAGTCCCACACTTCGGACAAAATTCCATTGCCTACGAGCCTCACAACGTCTGATTCCCTTCACGTTAACAACGAGTCTTTTAAACCTTTTCACATTCCACTCAATATTGCTCGTAAACAATGCATCTCACGACTGCAACTGCCCTCTCGTCGATGCGAGCCCGGACGCAATAATGTGCGCCACCCGCAACGCCTCAGGAACATTGCTCCGCGTAGACGTACTCTTTAAAATACGCCTAGCGTCTTCTTCTGAAAGCCCAGCCACATGCACATAGACAGGTTCTTCACCGTTCCTTGTGCGCACCTTAATCATTTTTCCAGCCTTCTCTATGGCGCTCCAGCGTTGTTCGCTGTGAGGCAGGTTCTGCAAGGCTTTTTTGATGTCGTCAAAGTTGGGTTTGTCTCTCGTAACGGCAACAATAGGCAGTTTTAGCCTTTGACACAGTTCTTGTATGTCCACAACGTTGAAGCCGCCTAACGTGACGCCGTTCAACATTATCACACGCAGTTGTGGATAATGAGGCGAACTGGTTATCATCTCTGCAAGTTTTTCAGTGGCGTCTAAACCGTCAACCCGAACTTTCGTGTGCATGAAACCGTCAAGCCAGTAACCACCCCGATAGACGATTCCAACCACGTCGACCAACTCATTGGAATGAGGCGTAAACACACCATCGTCGATGCCTAAGACTCGAATCTCAGGCTTCACAACTCGAATTTTCGCAACCTCGCTCTTGCGCCGGCGCTTAGTCCTAGGGGTGCCCATCAGTGTGCTCATCAGTCACACCCAGCTTCCTTAAAACATCTCTGAGAAGATGCGCAAACGCCTCGGCAGTGTCGCCCTCTTTGCTCAAAACCCTTGTGCAATCGTCAAACTCAAGCAGGTCTCCCAACCAAGCGAACACAAGCAAGGCTTCTGCAGCGTTTCCTCTCGTCTGACGGTCAACCCTATGCGGCAAAAACTTACGCAATCCAGACTTGGTCACGGCTTCTGCCAAGGTTTGGTTATCAACTTTGGCGCCCATTGGGTGCCTATTCTTCTGCGACATGGCTAAGGAGTAGACAAAGTTAACGTAAGAGTCGCCGAGCGCAGCCAAGTCTTTGTCGATTAGAAGCTCCTCAAGGCTGTCATACTTTCTGAGCGTTGGAACCGGGTTCATTTTTGTTGCCATTCTTTCAAAGCTTTCTCAAAACTTGCTCGAAACTCTCTGTTTCGGGTCCGTATCTTCTCCGCTGCTTCACGAAGAGAGGTCTCTGGGTGCCGTTTCCCTTTGGTTTGGACGTAAATTATTGGGTTAGAAATCAATGGATGATGGATGTCGTAACCCGCCATTTCGATGGTTTCGTCTTCCAACAATGCCTTCTGAAGCGCGTTGCAGAAAGTGTGACCTTCTCCCTCTATTTCTATGCGCAACTCGTTCGGTCCCTTCTCTAAGACCTTGACGTTCATTCAAAATCACCCTTACCATAGTCTTGAGCGGTTTTTCTGCGTTCAAGGTTGTCACACTCCGGACAGCGCATTCGAAACTTCCTCAACGCCAACACGTGACCACAACGGGAGCAGAAGGCGTAAACCACGCCTAGATCTTTGTCGTTTGTGGTCAAATGAAAAACTCGATTCTTGTCACTTATGACTTTAGCGCGGATGATGTCGCCTGCCTTACACACATCGTACATGCTCTCAACGTAACGGGGACTCACATCTGAAATGTGAAGGAGACCGCTGAAAAACCCGCTCAGCACCCTGTCGCCGACTTGAAAAATCCTTACAACAACCTGCTTGCTCTGTACCTCTTGGACTTGACCCACAACTGTGCTACCGACTCTTGGGACGCTTGATGCCCTGACTCCTGGAAAGACAGAGACCTTCTTGTTTAGGATGTCCATGAGCGCTCGACCAGTGGTCAACGAGTAAATTGTGCCCTCTTCCACATAAGTTCCGGGTCCGGGCTCAAACTCTTCGATGACGCCGAGTCTGTCACCGGGCACAACTAACTGCCCGCTCTTTCGTTTAGATGCCATCTTGCATTTTCACGCTCTTATTATCCTATACAGGTCAACTTCAACTTCGTGTTTTGGTTTGGTGTGAAACTTAAACAGTCTTGGAATATTAAGTTTCATTAGGAATATGTCCGTAACCTTTCCCCCGTGCCCCTCAATAAACCTTTTGATAAAAGCCCTGTTGCTTTTTCCACCCTTATGAAGAGAATAGACCCTGGGCGCCAACTCCAACGCTTTGAGGAGGAATTTTCTGTCGGCGCTTCTTCTCTGCACTCCAAACGGAGGGTTCTGCAAAACCGTGTGAAAGGTCCCATACAAAACATTGATGTCACCGACGACCCAGCCAGTTTTTTCTTTCAAGTCCAGTTTCTCAGCTTTATCTTTCGCCATTTTCACTGCCACCATGTCAATGTCTATGCCAACTGCTTCTTCTGCACCTAAAAGGACCGCACCCATTGCGAGTCTGCCAGTGCCACAGCCTAAGTCAGCAACAATCTTCTCAGTAATGTCGTCGTGAACGTAGGCGGCTATGAACAGCAGCTCAGCCGCAGCATCGGGGGGAATTGTGTATTGTTCAAGGTAAGCCTTGGGCGAGGGATGCGGCTCAATTTGTAGGAGAGCTTTTTCCAAGTCTAGCCTTCGAACCAGCCTCTTTTGAGCAATTCTTCCCATGTTAAATCTCCAATGATCACAAGCGCTTCGTTAATGGTTAACACCGGTCTACGAAACCTGTTTGCATCGTCTAGTGTAATGCGTGGGCAAGCTGTGTTCACAAACGCGCCTAGGGTTGGAAACTGCATCGGCGCCTCAGGCGTAACTTCACGCATAGCTAACAAAGTAACCTTCTTCCCCTTTTTCTCCAACTTCTCTTTAACCCGCAATGCTTCCTCTATTCTTTTTTGTCCACTCTTGAGACCCACTAAGACGCCAAAGTGTTCGGCCTTCTCAGCATCCTTCAAACTTGCCCAGCGTTGCTTCAAGACCCTCTGCACCTCAATGTCGACACTATAAGCTCTTCGTTCATAAGGGTCAGCCACAACGGTCGGCTTCGAAGTGGATAAGGCGACGCCCAAAGCGTGAAATCGACCACCGCCAACAAACAGAAAGGCTTCCACGTCTTTTGCTACCGCAGTGGCGTTGCTGAAGTCGCAACCGGTAACTTGCCCTGCGTATATGAAGCGCCCCGCATCTCCCACAGCCACGCTCTTCCCAGCCTTCAGAAGTATTTCCCTAGCCTCACCCAGCATGTCTACATGCTGAATGGTAGTAACCAACCCAATGCTTCTCCATGGCTCCAGAAGAGGCAAAGCTTTCTCGGTAGCGGTTCTCAGACTCACCTCCGCCTTGGCTTCAATATAAACGATTGGAACGCGTTCAGGTATAAACGCCATTTTGCTGTGACCAAAATGAACGACCAAGTCAACGCCCAAACTTTCGGCCTCCTCCAAAGCTAGGTCGCAAGCACCATAGCATGGGTCGGCTGAAACAATGGCCAAGGCTCCTGCTTTCTCAACCACGGCAGCCAGTCTTGGGCCTTCTGGTTTCAAGCCTTCGGGCAATTGAAGGAGAACTCGCTTTACGCCTCGTTTCCTTATTTCCTTTTTCAGGCGTTCTTCTTCGAGGTCAAAGATTGAAGCCTTCATTTACAAATCACCATTGAAGCTCACCAAAAAAAAGCATAGAGGTTAGATTGTCAAAGTGAAAGGCGCTCGAGTTGCTGTCACCATTCGGGCGCCCATTCTGACTCATGCTTTTTAGTTTGAGCAGTCGCCCTTCCTGAGCCCTTCTCCCACATCTCTGCCATGCGTTCGAGAAGAATCTTCTGTTCAAGGCTGGCGACCCATTGCCGGGTACGCACTACAGCGTCGTTGTTGACCGATATGCTGTCGATGCCGTTTCGGACGAGAAACTCGGTGAAGTCAGGCAAATTTGACGGCCCTTCCCCACAGATGGAAACAGTGACTCCGTTCTGATGCGCCACCTTAATCAAATGCGCAATGATACGTTCAACCGCTGGGTCGCGTTCGTCGAAGTAGCCCATCAGTCCGAGTCGTTCTGAGTCGCGGTCAATCATGAGCACGCCTTGTGTCATGTCGTTTGACCCTATGCTGAAGCCGTCGCAGAGTTTGGAAAACTCATCAGCCATGATGGCGATGGCGGGTGTCTCAGCCATAAACCAGACTTGGAAGTCTCTTGTGCGTTCTAAGCCTTCTTCCTTCATGATTTCTAAGCATTTTCTGGCTTCCCAAACCGTGCGTATGACGGGCAACATGACCCACACGTTTTTGAGGTTCCATTCATCCCGACATTTCTTGATGGCCTTGCACTCCAACCGGAATGCTTTTTCATACCATTGACTGATGTAGCGGCTGGCGCCCCGCCACCCCAACATGGGGTTAGCCTCTTCTATCTCGTATTTTTCTCCGCCCTTGAGTTCACGGTACTCATTGGTCTTGAAGTCACTGAAACGCACAACCACCGGTCTAGGCTGGATGGCTCGGGCAACGGTTGCCACTCCCCCAGCCAATTTGTCCACGAACTTTTGGGCTTGATTGGTTTCCAACAGATAGAGAGGATGTTCGCCGATGTAGCTGGCCAAGATAAATTCGATGCGCATGAGGCCGATGCCGTCGAAGGGCAGATTCTTGTATTCCTCGATTTTTTCGGGCACGCCCAAGTTCATGTAGATTCTTGTGGCCGTCACAGGCGCGGGTTCCAGCGTCACTCCAGCGACTTCAGTTGAGACGGCGACTGGCGAAGGCGCTGCTTCCTCGGGTTTGGATACTATGCCCTCGTAGACTACCCCATTTTTGGCGTCCACTGTGTACTCTTGACCAGTCTTCATCAGTTTAGTGGCATTCTCGGTGGCAACGATGCAAGGTATCCCTAGCTCTCGACTGACAATGGCCGCGTGAGCTGTGACACCGCCCTTGTCTGTGACTATGGCGCTGGCTATTCTCATGAAGGGCACATAGTCGGGATTCGTCATGGTTGTAACCAGTATGTCACCTTTATGCATCATTTTGGAAGCGTCTTCGGGGGTCAAGGCAACTCGAGCAACTCCTGTGCCTACTGCTCTTCTGCCAGCCGCTATGCCTTTTACCACTACTTTGGCTTCTTCCAATGTTGCCGGTGCCGCAAGCGGTTTAGCCCTCTCGACAGGTGGTGCCTCCTTCTTTACGCTCCACACAGTTTCGGGTCTCGACTGCACTATGAACACACTTTCTGGGAAAGATAGGCCACGATCAACAGCGAACTCGATGTCCTGAGGCTTGCTGTAATGCTCTTCAATTGACCTCGAAATCTCTGCCAGTCTTTCAATTTCCTCGTCGGTCAAGCACGGCTGCTCTTGCCTGTCTTCTGGCACATTGGCGTGGATGGTTTTACCGGTTTCGGGGTCACGTATGTACTCAACCGTTTTTTTGGCTATGCTCTTGTCAACAAGTTTCAATGACCGCTTGTCCACAACATAATGGTCGGGAGTAACCGAGCCGGACACAACAGATTCGCCCAGACCCCAGTTGGCTTCGATAACAATCTTGTCGGTTTCGCCGGTCACCGGGTCAAGTGTAAATATGACACCTGCCGCCTTGGCGTTGACCATCTTTTGAACGCCGACGCTGATGAGCACCTGCTCGTGTTTGAAGCCCTTCTGGTTTCGATAGTATATAGCGCGTGGCGTGAATAGGCTGGACCAGCATTTTATAGTCTTGTCTATCAAGTCGTCGGCGCCCTTAACGTTCAAAAACGTTTCCTGCTGCCCAGCAAACGAGGCGTCTGGTAGGTCCTCGGCGGTGGCACTTGACCGAACAGCCACGAAAACTTCAGTCCCTCCTGTTTGCTTGTTCAGTTCGTTGTAGGCGTCTCGAATTGATTTCTCAATTTCGGAGGGCATGGACGCAGATTCGATTAGGGTTCGAATCCTCTTCGAGGCTTCCTCGTACTGCTTGGGATTGTTCACATCGGTGACTGTTTCATCGATGATTCTGTAGATTTTTTCTGCGGTGCCTGTTTTTGTTATGAACTCCTCATAGGCGCGGGCAGTTATGGCGAAGCCAGGCGGAACCGGAATCTTCCCTTGAATCATCTCGCCCAGGTTGGCGTTTTTTCCACCAACCAACGGAATATCAGTTTTTCTGAGTTCTTCAAACCACAGTATACGCTTCTCTTTGCGAGAAGACGGCAAACAACCTTCACCTCTACTCCAAATTTAATCCGGAACCTTCTCTATGACTATTCGACAAGGGATGGGCAGCTTGTTCTGCCCTCGTTTTAGAGCCTCTTTAGCTGTTTCTATTCCGTCCTGGTTTACTCCAACCTCAATGATAGTTTGGTTGGGTTTGACACGGGCTGCTGTTCCAACGGGTTTGCCGAAGGCTCTTCGCATGCCATCTTGGAGACGGTCGGCGTGGGCGCCAAAAATCATCTTGTTTTCACGCAAAATGGCGTGAGGATACGGTACGACTCGTAGTAAGTAGCTGTTTCCCAGTTTATCCATCAACACGCGGTTGGATGCCACCCGCGCTGCTTCAAGGGCGTTGTGCCGAACCTGTGCCTCTTCTTGAGCGATCAGCAAGGCTTGATAGGCGAATTTGCTCTTGGTGTCGCCCATAGTGAACTTAGTAATCTTGGGCAGAGGAGAACCTCGAACGTACTCCTTCCTAGTGTAGGAATGACCTTTTACCGCTCGATAGTTTTTTGCTTTCATCGGGTTTCCCTTCTTTCAGCATACGGAGAACGGCTCTAATAAAGCATTTGTTTCGAATTTAACTTATAAAAAATATGAATTCGAGATATGGCTAGATGATTCATTTCTGAACGGACGCGCTATGTTCACGGGAAAACTTAACTTGCGAAACACACACGTAGGCTAATCAGAGTGGTATTGATGTGGAAAGATCCGATTCTGGTTATTGAAAAGCCCGATTTTGTCGTGAGGCTCCATAAAGACTCGATTGATGTTGATCTGAAGGAGGGAGGTAAGGCAAAACTTGAGGATGCCATTGAGAAGGATCCATTACTCAGAAAAACCCTCGGGTTCGTTCTCCAGACAACTATTCCTTCAGATGTTGAATTGTGCGACATAAAGTCTTGTGAAGTTGACGATAAGGGGCAACTAAAACTGGTGATACCACGGCATGTGGACATTGTCCTGCCATTGGGGGTCGATGATGCAAACAGACTTGCCTACGAGCTAAAGGATTTGATACCAATGGCGAAAACAAGGAAGAAAGCTTACAGAAAAAGGGTGCCTCTTTATGCGTGGTGGCCGTACTATATCGTCGTTTCTGGGAGTCCTTAGGTAAGGATATCGGAGATTAGACACACAAGCGCGCTATGAAAAACACCCACAAATCCCTCTTTTTCTCGACGATGTGTTTGGAGAAGGTTCTCTTTCTGCACCAGCCCGCGCTGGAGACTGCACAAGTCATAAAAACTGAAGCAGAGGACAACACTCATTCAGAGGTGATTGTAGTTTCAAAGAATGAGAAGGATTACTCAGACTGCATTCAATATTCGTCAAGTCTTGCCAGCGTACTATCTCTCTTAGGTGGTTTTACATTCGCAGCCTTTATGCATGCATACTACTTGCCCAGTTTCCAGACCCAAGCAGTATGATATCACAGTTCACACTCATCTTCCTAGCAGGTTTGTTCTACCTATTCATATTCCTATTATTTTGGAGTCATCTTCTGATGATTCGTCACTGCAACAATGTTCCACCAGTATCAAAAGAAATAAACACTTTTAATTTTCTAATACTCTTAAGATGAGGTTCCAAATGAGAAGCATCAACACTATTGCTAATTCCAATCCCATATAACTCAAAGGGGAAGTTGATGCAACTTGAAGATGAAGCCCATTTACAGTTTATTTGGTTTCTAATAGAGTGGTTCTAGACGAGCCTATACCCGTCTCTGTCTCTCTCAGCGCCTATTTGGATCATATTTGGATCATATTAGAGGGGCTAGGTCAACCGAGCGCACACATACAAACAAAACAAAAACCAATCAAAAACAACATAAAAACTCAGCTATCACAGACAGGTCAAGGAAAATCGCCTTTCAACCAAAGTTTAGCTAGTTGGTTAAAGTTGGGAAAAACTTTCTTCAATATTGGAATGTACATTAGTTTCTCGTCGTTGGTCATGTCTTGGAACTGATATTCACCCGTGTAAGGTGATGGTTCGCCTTCTCTGGTTATGAATTCGATGTGCATGAAGGGGTCGCCGCGCTTAATAGTGATGGGGCGTCGGTCATTGCTCAGGTTGACGAGTTCTAGGGCTAGTCGTCCAACAAAGCCACTGTGCACTTTAGCAGCGTTGAGAAAAGACAACCCCATTCTACCGTATTTGCTCTTGGCTGTAAGATGCGCCACATACTCAGGTGGAGTGAAAACTATCTCGTAGGAATTGATGTTCCTATGCTCCAAATAGTGCAGCGTTGTCTCTTCCTTAACCGTTAAAACATAGCTGTCACCGTCTAAGAGATGAAAGTCATAGGGGTATATGACCTTGAAATTTTCAATCAGTTCCATCAACTTGTCTTTGCCAATGATGCACACGGTTGCTTGTCACCCTTTAGCCTTCAGCACTAAAGCGCTCTTGTGCTATATTTCTTTTTGCAGTCAGGCGTGACTAGAGACTATCACAGACCTAGGCTTATATAGAAAAACAGTTCTAATCTTGAAAAGTTAACAAATAAATGGGAGAACGAAGATGGAAACAACCAGGTTTTACGCTTTACCAAAACTGCCTTACGGATACAAGGATTTAGAGCCGCACATGTCGGAACAACAATTGACAATACACCATCAGAAGCATCACCAAGCATACGTTAACGGCGCAAACGCGCTTCTTGAAAGGCTCGATAAAGCACGAAAAGAAGGCACAGACCTGGATATCAAAGCCACTTTGAAAGAACTATCGTGGAACATAGGAGGACACAGACTTCACTCGCTGTTCTGGGAAAACTTAGCACCAACGGGTAAAGGCGGTGGAAAGCCAAGAGGAACTTTGGGTGATGCAATAGAGAAGGAGTTTGGAAGCTTTGAAAGATTCAAAAAAGAATTCACTCAAGCCTCCATGAGCGTAGAGGGTTCCGGATGGGGAGCACTAACTTTAGATAAGCTAACTCGCAGACCACTTATAATGCAGATCGAAAAGCACAGCACTAATGTTTACCCATCGTTTAGAATTCTAATGGTTCTCGATGTTTTTGAACACGCATACTACATTGATTACAAGAACGACAGAGCCAAATTTGTCGACGCATTCTGGAACATTGTAAACTGGAATGAAGCAAACAAAAGACTTGATGAAGCAGCGAAGTAGACGCAGTTCAAAGTCCAAAAAGATCAGTCAACACCGTCAAACACTCAAAATGTTAGAACGGGCAACTTCCTCAACAACCTCATTTTTCTTCTTAGACAAAATACAATGATACAGTTTGGATGAACGGATTTGCAGAGTATATAATTGTTATTCAATTTGAACAATTGGAAAGATATATAAAGTGTGCCGCTAATGATAGTATTTTCTAATAAATATCTTAAAAAAGAGTGAATGCTTTATGCCTGAAAAAAAGAAAAAGTTAGCAATAGTAGTTCACAGCGGCACTCTGGATAAGCTTTTATGCGCCTTCATCCTTGGTTCCACCGCGACCTCTATGGACATGGAAGTTCACCTCTACTTTACGTTCTGGGGTCTCAACTCGCTTGTTAAGGGAAAACTAGAGAAAGCCGGGCTGCCAGCAACCTACAAAGACATGGAAGAGCCTTTGAAAAGAAAGCTAAAGGAAATGAAGTACCCCACACCCTACGACATACTCAAGAGAATGAAGGCATCAGGATTGTTAAGGATATATGCTTGCAGCCCAACCATGGAGATGTTCGGCGTAAAGAAAGAAGACCTCATTCCCGAGGTCGATGCGATCGCTGGAGCGGCAACGTTTCTTGAAGTAGCCTCTGATGCAGACATAACTCTCCTCGTTTGACAAACTCAACAACATAGTCTGAGAAAAAACCCTTTTCTCCTTTTCTTTTTTAGTTTCATTGGTTTATTACAGTCTGTGGCTTTTTTTGCAGAGAAAAGAAGAATAAGGAACAGATGTAAGCAATTCCAAGCCGAAGCAAAACCTCCTTATAACGCCCTTAAGTGAACCGAATTACATTTGTTCATTATCCAAGATTTATAAGTATGAAAATTATTATGTTAATTTTTCAAGTTGAGGAGTGTTGCAATTTGTCCGAGCAGGTTAAGCCCAATCGAAAATTGGATTGTCTTGGACTCTATTGTCCAGAACCCGTTTTCAGAGTGCGTATAGAATTGGACAAAATGAAGGTAGGCGAAGTAATGGAAGTCTTGGCAGACGACCCTGCAGCCGAAGAAGACATCAAAAGCCTCTGTAAGCGATTGGAGCAGCAGCTCCTCAACATAAGCAAAGAAGGTAGCACACTTCGATTCTTAATCAAAAAAGTCAAATAATAATGGAAAGAGGAGAAAGACCTCGGAGATGAGTTCCAAAAAGAAGATGCTCAATATGCAAAATAGTGGTGCCACAACCCTAAACGATATGGTTTTAGACGCTGATGTAGTATTGTGTCTGTACGCTGATAGGGCGAGGGTATGATGCGACGCGTTTACATGGACCACACGGCTGGCATGCCAGTTGACCGAAGAGTACTGGAAGTCATGATGCCCTTCTTCAGCCAACAGTATGGAAACCCGTCGTCGCTTCATTCGTGGGGCAACGAAGCCCGAAAAGCCATGGAAGACGCACGGGCAGAGATAGTCGCCTTGGTCGGAGCCAAAAGGGGCGAAGAAATTTTCTTCACTTCTGGCGGGACCGAGAGCAACAACATGGCTATTAAAGGCGTGGCTTACAGAAACAAAGAAAGAGGAAATCACATCGTTACCACGGCAATTGAGCACATGTCGGTTATGAACCCCTGCAAGGCGCTCATGAAAGAAGGATTCAACGTCACCCTTGTACCTGTTGACAAATACGGTATTGTAGACGTTCAGAGTCTGGAAAAGGCAGTTACTGACAAGACTATTTTCGTCTCTGTGATGTATGCTAACGGCGAAATTGGCACAATAGAACCAATCATGGAGATAGGGGAAATAGTTCACCGAAAAGGTGCACTCTTGCACGTTGACGCTGTCGCCGCCGCAGGTCAGGTGCCCATAAACGTCGAAAATGAGAACATCGACATAATGTCAATTTCGTCCAACGACATGTATGGTCCGAGAGGAATTGGCGCCCTCTACGTCAAGACCGGAACCAAAATCCAGCCCATCATCCAAGGCGGAGGCCAAGAAAGAGGCTTGCGATCGGGCACCGAAAACATTCCAGCCATAGTGGGCATGGGCAAGGCAGCGGAAATAGCCAAGGCCGAGATAAAAACCGAGGGTGAAAGACTTTCTCAGCTGAGAGACAAACTCATTAAGGGCTTGCTCGAAAGCAATCCGAGTTCATTCTTGAACGGGCATCCAACTCAGCGGTTGCCAAACAACGCCAACGTCAGATTTAGCTACATTGAGGGTGAATCACTCATCCTAAGCCTAGACATGCTGGGCGTCGCGTGTTCCTCTGGTTCAGCGTGCACCTCTAAGACTTTGGAGCCTTCCCACGTTTTGATAGCAATAGGTTTGAAACATGAAGAGGCTCATGGTTCGCTTCTTTTCACTTTGGGGAAGCAAAACACCGAAGAAGACGTAGACTACATTGTGAACGTCTTACCCGATATAGTTAAAAGACTGCGTGCCATGTCACCATTAACACCCAAGGAGCTGCTCTCAGAAGATGTACACTGAAAAGGTTATGGAGCACTTCCGTAACCCCCGCAACATGGGTGAAATTCCAGACGCAGACGGCGTGGGAACAGTGGGAAATCCCGTTTGCGGCGATTTGATGACCATTTATATCAAGGTGAAGGATAACCACATTGAAGATATTAAGTTCAAGACTTTTGGGTGCGGCGCCGCCATAGCCACGAGCAGCATGATAACCGAGTTGGCTAGGGGCAAGACGTTGGACGAAGCCATGAAGATTACTAGAGGTGATGTTGCCGACAGCCTAGGTGGATTACCACCCATAAAGATGCATTGTTCCAACTTGGCTGCAGACGGCTTGCACGCTGCCATACAGGATTATTTGAAAAAGAAGGAGGCAAACAAATGAAATCTACATTCGTAAAGTGCGACTATTGTAAGGTTGACATTTGCGACGAGGCTGGAAAATGTGTCTTTGCCATTCACAAGCGAGTTATTGACGGTAAAGAATATTACTTCTGTTGTGAAAGTCACGCTGACAGGTTTAAGAAGGAAAAGAAAAAGAAGAAAAAATAGTTACGGTTTAAGCCAGTCTTCTAGAACGATAGAACGCTCTTGCTCTCTTTGACCCACTGAACCAAGTCAAGCAATTTTCCCGCTTCTAGACCAGGTACCAAATCATTTTGGCTTAGTCCTCTGGCTTGAAGGCAGGTGCTACAAGCTCGAACCTTTGTGTCGTTTCGTACTAGTTCGGCTAACATTTTTTCTAGGTTGTAGTATCCCTCTGGTGGGCGCTGACCCTTCTTAGCCACGGTAACCCCGTCTTCGAGGAGGAATATGTTGACTTTCATTTCTTTCACCATCATAGCCATGGCCAATCGAAGGGCGTTCCAAGCTCCCTCTTTGCCATAGGCTGCCTCATTGATAACAATGGTCACTGTTTTAGTTTCCATGATCTCGTCACTCTCGAACTTACTTTCGCCTCAGCAGTTCCAGCAAGCGTTTTTCGTGAGCTTCTATGGTTGTCAACGGATAGATTTTGCGTTCGCTATCAAAGAACAGTGGGTCCTCGCTTATTATTCTTGACAATTCTTCGTCTGAAGCGACGTTGCAGATTATCATGTGTCCCTGCTGTCCTATCAGATGGTAGTACTGCTCAACCTTTCCCTGCGACTCCAACTTGCTCAAGTATTTGAACTGGGCAGGAGTTAGACTGGCTAATCGCTCGATTGGCACCTGAGGCTTAATCCACTGCAACACTAAAAACCTCATGTTTTTCACCCTGAGAATTCTTTATATGCCGTTTGAATAAATGGCTTGCTTGAATCACGACTATTGTTTCGAAGGCAACCTTTGCCTCAGTAATAACCTTAGCCACTAAACCTACTTTCCGAAAATTCTCAAGAGTCTCATCAATGTTGGCTAGACTGGACTGCACCAAGAGAATCTTGCCTTTTCTTTTTAGGTAGCACGGCGCCTCAATGATAAATCGGTCGATCAGTTGTCTTCCAGTTGGTCCACCAGCCCAAGACTGCCCGATCCATGTTCTTCGTTCACTAGAAGACGATAGCAAGTATGGGGCATTAAAGACGATAACATCAAACTTCTCAGTTTTTCGTATCGGTTGAAATAGGTCACCTCGAAGCACCTCTATCTTACTGGCGACTTTGTTGATTTTTGCATTTAGTTTAACGCATTTGACTGCGTATGGATTCACGTCTGTGGCAATCACTTTCTTGGCTTTTGTAGCTGCGATGATGGCAAGTATTCCACATCCTGTTCCAACGTCCAGTAACGTGTCGCCTTCCTTAACAATCTGTGATAAGCTGTCGGCTACGAGGAATGTGTCTTCGGCTGGTTCGTAAACATCCTCAAAAACCTGGAAAGTTAAGTCATTGAAGAACACTTGTTTTCTCAAGGACCTCATTGGTCAAGGCTCCGAAGTCTTCTGGTGCCAGTTGGCGCACACGTTTGTCGTGGAAGGTTAATGAGTCAGCCAGTTCTTGGGCTTTTTCTCTCACAACTCCTCGCCTCTGCAAGAAAAGCAGAATAGCGTTGCGTAATTTCTTGTTTCGCTGGGTGAATGCTGTCTGAACAAGCTCGAAAAACGCTTTTTCGTCCCTCACTCTGAAGGGTGGCTTTGGCTTGGGCTTCAACCGCACAACTATAGAGTCAACGTCTGGGGGCGGATAAAAAGCTGTTCTCGGCACGTGGTCGAGCAGTTCCACGTCAGCCCGATAATAAGTGGCAACCGTGAGTCTGCTATAGTCTTTGCTGCCCACGGGTGCTGCCAGCCTCTCTGCGAATTCCCTTTGAAAGGTTGAGACTGCAGTGTCGAAGGTTCTTTTCAGAAGCCAGAATAGTAAGAGAGACGAAATAGAGTAAGGTGGCGTGGAAACCATTTTGTTAAAAGGCGGAATAGAAGCTTTGAGAACGTTGCCTTCAATCAACTCTATATTTCCTACACCGAGGAATTGTTCGCGCAAAGCTTGAACCAGTTTGGGGTCAACCTCCACAGCAACAACCTTCTTGCACTTTTGAGATAGAAGTCTTGTGAGAAAGCCGAAGCCAGCGCCCACTTCTAACACTACGTCTTCACTGCTTAACGCAGCGTAGGAAATAATTCTCTGCAATAAGGCGTTGTCTGTCAAGAAGTTCTGCCCTAAACGCTTCTTGGGATAAACTCTGTAGACATGTAGGAGACGTTTAGTTCTCCCAAGATAATCCATTATCCTTCAAATTCCACCTATGAGTGAGTTTGGCGGCGCACACGTCTATAACGAACGTTTCCTTGCAATATAAGCCATAGATAAAGCCGCAAACCCGGCGAAAAACTCCAAAGAAAAAGCCATCATAAAACCGTACCACACATACCCCAGAACCCATGGTCCAACTAAAGAACCGCCGTACCAAACCATATAAGAAAATTGCAAAGGGAAATAGCCCACCAAATGGCCGAGCCAGCTCCCTAAGAAAAGGGGCACAACAACCGAAAGAAATTCCGCTTCGAGGTCTATCTTTCCTCCGATAAGGTAGAAAGAGGCAAAAAGAAGCACGGGACTAACAAGAAAAGTCGCCACACCTATGATAAATGCTATCCAACCATACGCCTCTGGCGATAAATCGAACACTCGAAACACAAACAGAGAAACGTTCGAAAGAGCCCCCATAACTAGGGAGAACACAAGGGCAACAGCAAATATTTTCCATTTAAACTCCATGACATACGACCTCATGGAGCTCGTGTAAAGAGTCTATACTTGCTTTCACCCGAGAGCTCCTCAAGAATTCGCTTCGTCACGAGTTTTGCTGGGCTAGGTATGTTGGCGCGGCGCTGGAGGTCGTCAAAGTTCTTGAAGGGACTCTTTTCCCTTTCGTTTATGATTTGCCACATGTACTTCTTTCCAATGCCTGGGATAAGCTCAAGCGCGTGCATTCTTGGCGTTATGGCTTGCGCCGTGTTAAAGAAGTTAATGAACCACTGCTCCCGATTCAAAACGATCTTCTCTAGAGCTGCTGGCAGTTCCAACTTTGCAGCGGAAGTCAACTCCTCATAGCTTATTCTGCCCATGATGTAAGTGATCTGTTCACGGGATTCTTTACCAACATAAACGCGGTCGTAGGGTTTCAAGAGTAAGCCCTCTCGAACTGTAGCCTCTAGAAGCGTGAAGAACTCCTCTCCGACAACCTGCACTAAGGCGCCTGCTCTGTAACTTGGTCTGGCTCCTGGTCTGCCGTGGGGAATGCAATCTAAAACGTAGGCGTATTCTTCGTATCGCCTCTCTTTCTCCATTCTCTTCTCGCCCACACCTCAGCAGACAAATTATTTTTCGTTTGAAAAGCTGCTTTATTCCCTCTTCCTATACTCGTCTAAAAGATTTAAAATCTCTTGCAGTTTTGACATCTCGACAATTTTGCGTCCACCCGCTAAAAACACGCGGATCTCTTCTATGCTTTCAGGCATGGAGTTGACAACTTGAATGGCTTCCTCCTCCTCCAACCCGAACTTTTCTATCAGAGCTTTCACTAACTCTTCTGCTTTTTCGGGTTCAATCCGTGAAAACTTGGAAGAGTAGTCCAGCGATCTGCGTTGAAATTGGTCTAGTTTGTCTTCGCCGAGAGACTCAAGTAACTTCTTCACTTCGGGAATAGTAAGTGGGCGTTCACGCAACGCTTTCTTGGACATGTTTCAGTCACCTCGTCAACCCACTCGTGTAGGGTTCAAGATGTTCTGGGCGAACAATAATCTCTTTCACGGCGTCTCCCTGAGTCACGTCCACCACGTATGACCTGCCCTTCTTTTGAAGAATTACACCAACCTTGCCCTGATAGCGTCGATGAGGCATACCTTTATGAACACTTGGATCGATTTTGACAACCACTTTCTCGCCTGTCACATAGCTGTGTAGAATCTTGCTTAAACCCGTTTTTCCACGTTCTCGAGGTTTTCTGCTCAAGAGCGAACGTGTCTTGTGGCGGAAACCCTTCGCTCTTCTTCCCATTTTTAGTCTTCCCCCCTCATTAGAACGTTCAACACGTCAAGTTCAAGGGGCGTGGCTCTTACGCCAACTATCTCGGCTACGTTGGGAATGGTTCGACCCTCATCTCCGGTTATGAGTTCCTTGATGTAGAGTCCCCCTTGACACTTTAGTCTCAGTTCTATTCGGTTGGGCGTCAACCTCTTTACCTTAGCCTCATATATGTGCTTTTCCCGAACCAAATCAGCTCTTCGGTGCAGAACCCTGCGAGGAGTCTGCTGCCGAACAACTGCGTTCACCAATCTCTTCTCAATCCTATCTAATTCTTTGTCTAAAACAGCCTTGTCAAACTCCACTATTGCCCTATACACTTTTTCAGCTGCTTCCGTCTTCTTCAACCGCCTCACCCATTCTTTGCTGGCATAGCGAAGGCTGGAAACAATTACCTTTCCTTGCGCTCTCTCGTTGATCGTTTTGGCGAGTTTACGCAGGTTTAGGAACCGTTTCTTGGGCTTTTTCACTTCGATGACGAAGGGTCTACCCCGTCCCAGCATGCGTGCGTCTATGTCTTCGCGCCCAGCCCCGTGGAGAGCCATGTCTTCTCCCCCAGTTTGTTGGCACACGGGTTCGCCTATGATTTCCTCAACCGATTCGGGATACATTTTGCCGGTCCAGTTGCAACGCTCGCAGCCTCTTCCTCGGCATTTGGAGCACAGCCATCTGGACTGAGGGATGCCACGTACCAGTTTGCGGTATCTTCCAGCAATGTAAATTGGGTTCACCTGAACCGTGACCTGCTCCACAAACGGATTAAGCAGCACAACCACGTCGGGTTTTTTGTAGTTTGGTGCCTTTTCAGTAGCTTCAGCGATTTTTTTGCCAATTTCTCTACTGAAAGCGTTGCGCACGCTCTCGCCGTGTTTGACTTCAAACTCTGCTTTGAACTCGTCCTCGCGCTCCTCAACTTCGGTTGGGAGTTCAACACCCACCAGAAAGGTGGCGTACTCGCAGTGTTGCAATTGACTAACAGAACGGTTCACCATGTCTTGCATGGAGTCAAAGCGTCCGTTGCAGAGATGGCAGCGTCTCTTTCCATCCGCTCTCTTCTTCATTCGCTTGAGGATTTCAGCAGCCATGTTAAAACTCCCGTTGGACGCCAGAGTCTTGAGCAGGGCGAACCCTGTTTTGTTCTTGTCTAGGGCTAGTTGATGCGCCTTCATTGTTAGGATGAGTTTGAGCGCCTCTCCTCGGTCCAGATTGTCCAGCCCATATCCTAATAAGGCGAATTGTCTGCCAAGGCAATGGCTGCAGAGAGGATACTCTTCCAGCATTCTTTGTGCCTTTTCCAGTATGTCTGTCATTAAAATGCTCCTCTTATTTTTGAGCCGAGTTATTCTTCGAGTTTTCCAAGTTGGTCCATTGAGATTTTCTTTCCGCCAAAAAAGGGTAATGCTCGTTTTCTTCGCAGAGTTTTCATCATTCGTTTCATCATGCCATATTGCTGCAACAGTTCCTTCACTTCTTTTTCGCTGGTGCCCGAACCTCTAGCCACTCGCCTAATTCGAGAAGCGTTGAATGCTTTGGGGTCGTCTCGTTCATTAGGCGTCATGGATTGGATGATGACTCGCCATTTTTGGAGGCGGTCTTCAGCCATCTCCATCATGTCGTCTGGTATGTTATACGACATGCCTGGGATCATTTTTAAAAGGCGTCTAAAAGGACCCATGCCCTTCATAGCTTCAAACTGCTCGTACATGTCGGTTAATGTAAACTTTCCCGACAAGATGGCTTTCATTTTTTTCTCTGGCACCTGAACCTCGGCTTCCCGCACCTTTTCGATGAGGCTCTGCAAGTCCCCCATTCCGAGGAGACGCCCGACAAAGCGAGAGGGCACAAACGGCTCTATGTCTTCTATTTTTTCGCCTAAACTGATGAATTTTATTGGGGCGCCTGTGGCTGCGACGGCTGAGAGGGCGCCGCCGCCTCGGGCTGAGCCGTCGAGTTTGGTCACATAGATTGAGCCTATTGGTGTGGCTTCGTGAAACGCCTTAGCTTGTATGGTTGCTTGTTGACCTATCGTTCCGTCCACCACGAGGATGACTTCGTTTGGCTTGACGGCTTTTTCTAGAGTCTTCATCTCTTCGATTAGACCCTTCTCCTCTTTGTGGCGCCCAGCCGTGTCGATAATGACAACGTCTTGGCTACTAAACTGCTTCAATCCTTTGAGAGCAATGTCTATAGAGTTCTTGTTCTGCGGGTCACCGTACAAAGGAATGTTGATGCGGTTGGCCAGTTGTTGCAGTTGAGCGTAGGCTCCTGGCCTATAGGTGTCGACGCAGATTAAGGCGGTTTTTAATCCACGTTTTTGAAAGTAACGTGCAAGTTTGGCGGCGTTTGTGGTCTTACCCGAGCCCTGAATGCCCACCAGCATGAGCACTGTTCTTTTCCCGGGTTCGGTTTTTAGTGGAACGGGTTTTTCGCCTAAGAAGTGGGTTAATTCGTCGTAGACGACTTTGACAACGTGTTCGCGTCTGGACACGCCTGGTGGAACCTTTTCCTCCAGCGCCTTGTCTTCTATGCTCTTTGAAACTTGCAGGACTAGTTGAACATTGACATCGCCTTGTAAAAGGGCACGTTGAAGGTCGCGCACCAGTTCTTTCACAGTTGCTTCGTCTACAACCGGAGCTCGTAAGATCTTGCGTAAGGCGTCGTATATGGAAGAGCCGAAGCGTTCGAGCGCCATGGCTTATCTTCCAACCCTAAATGGTCACAGTCTTAAATACATATCTGGTTGGGTTAAAGCCTAACCGTAACTCTTTTCTCTAGGCTAAAGCGAACTAAAGTTCAAAGGTGATTGTTGTTTGTCTGAACTCGTTAGACTAGGCGCAGAAGGCGTTCAGTATTCGATTTGATAAGCGACTACATGGAAGACTTGGAAGCACTTTCAGAAGAATTGGGCGAAGTCACAATGACTGAACGCCCAAGCTGGGATTTAAAGCTTTGTTGCATCGAGCCGTTGTGCAACGTCTTTGTGGCAGCCAATGAGGTGGTGGTCACCGCTGACTTGCCTAACACAGACCCTGACACAATAAAGGTTGACCAAGTCAACAAAGGCACATTAGAGATTAAGGCGAAGATGAAACGCAAGATTCGTTTCCACGAGTTCGGCATAACCCACCGTCAAGGTGAGTTCCAATTCTTTCGCTGTCAGATCCCCCTTCCCGTGCCTGTTAACGTAAAGCAGATGACAACGAAGTTTAAGCGGGGCATCCTTGAGGTTCATTTGCCTAGGAAGAAAGGCCAAAGAATAAAGGTTGGATAGGAATAGGTTGAACAAGCACGTAGCTGGATTCGTTCATCGAGCAGGTGTGCACTGCGAATCTTCTGCACTGCGTGACATCTTCGAGTTTTACGGTTTCAAGTTTTCTGAGCCAATGATCTTCGGTCTCGGCAACGGCTTGGGCTTCGTCTACTGGCGCAGCAAGCAGACGCCGTATCCGTTTGTGGGTGGACGTGCACGCGACCTTGACAAGAACCTCTGCACCAACTTGGGAGTCACCATTAAGGTCAACAAAACCTTAAGCAGAGTAAAAGCCTACGAATCATTGAGGGAGCTGATAAGCAAGGATATTCCAGTCATGATTCATGTGGACATGCCGTATCTTAAGTATCTTGGCTTGCCGGAGCATGCACACTTTGGAGCTCACACGGTTGTGGTCGCTGGCATAGACGAAGAGAAGGGCATAGCCTACATCGCCGACACTATGTTCAAAGGCTTGGAGACAGCAACCTTGAAGGAACTGGAAGAGGCACGCTCATCAACCTTCAAGCCATTCCTGCCAGAAAACAAATGGCTCAACTTCAAGTTTTCAGCCAAACTGACTCCAGTCGAGGAGGCTATAAGAAACGCAATAATCAAAACTGCCAGGTCGATGCTTTACCCGCCTATAAAGAACCTGGGAGTCAAGGGCATAAACCACTTCGCCAGCGAAATAGTCAAGTGGCCCAAGCTGTTTCCACCAGAAAACGCACTTTTTAGACAGCTCTACGAAGTCAACTATGTCATGATGGAGGAAAACGGCACAGGAGGCGGACTCTTCCGATACCTTTACTCCAGATTCCTAAAAGAAGCAGGCGAACTATTAAGCAACAAGGAACTTGGAGACTTGGGCCAGCGCTACCATCAAATAGGACAAAAATGGACAACCATCGCCAAACTCATAAGAGAAACACCCAAAAAACCATTAAATGTTCACGAAGCGAGAAAAGTTCTTCTAGAAGTCGCCAAAGAAGAAACAGAAGTTTTTTCTTTGCTCGCCAGAATCTTCGAGTAGTCTACTTTCTCACGAGATTCTCTAATGCAGCAGCAACTATCAACGGAAAGGCTATGGTGGCGTCGCAGACGACTGTAACGGCTCTACCCTTAGGCTTGACCTTGCCCCAGCTTATGGCTTCTTCCAACGAAGCGCCGCTTAAACCTCCTGGTTCGGGTCTGTCCATGGTGATTTGAACTGCTGCGTCCACGCCCTCACGAAAAGTGTTAGCGAACAGGGCGAAGTGTTTGGGCACGCCTCCTCCCAAAATGATTACGCCGACTTTTTTGGCTTCATAGACCTTGTCCATAATCACTTGAGTGTCCCGAAGTGGATCTATTCGCAAGGTCTTGTCTTGTCCAAAAGTCCAGAGTTGAAAACCAGCTATGGAGTCGACGAACGCTGGACATATTATTGGCACGTTTTTGCGCGTGGCTATAGCCAGAATCGACTCTTTGTCCTCGATTCGCTTTCCAATCTCACCTAAGAGTTCAGCCGCTGAAATGCGCTGTCGCTTCTCTTCAGGAATGGCTTCCACCGTCTTGAGCAGCCACTTTTCCAAACCTTGAAAAGCCTCTTGCTCAATGTAAATGTCGCCTATGCGACCAATGTTTTCTTTTCTTAGCTTTTTGTCTTCAGCCGCAAAGGTGCCAACCAAGTGCCGATAGCCCAACATCTCAACCATGTCGTGAACCATGTTGGCACCGGTTGTGACCAAAACGTTCACGCATTCCTTTTCAATTAAGTCGCCTATGATTAGTCTGAAACCAGCGGGAACAAGGGGACCAGCCAACGTCAAGAACACGGTGTAGTCTGGGTCATTGAACATCTCCGAAACCAACTCGGTTGCTTCTCCAATCTTGCCCGCGCCTAATACTCCAGTTGCATTCATTTGCTTCACGAGTTGGCTGACGCTCATTCCCTTGCGCAGTCTCACTTGTTCGACACGTCGCAACTTGTCAACACGCTTCCCTTATAATAGAGAGGACTACACAAACAAAAGGCTGACCTAAAATCTTATGCCTTTCTAGCCCTTAGTACGCATGACTTTTGTTCTGCCCAGAATGCGCCAGTACTCGACCTCAACGCCCGAGGCAAGCCTGCTCTTCATGTCTTCGTCTTCTGGATAGGGTGACTCAAAGACCTCGTAGGTTTCAAGGTCCATCAATTGCACCGTAGACGGCAGCTTTGCAAGGACTTGACCGCTGCGCTTCTCAATTATTGGCACCTCAACCTGCGAATCCACGGGTTTCACAAAAGTTCTCTTGACGCCGTCGAAGACGCCTATGGTTACGACCCGAGCCTTGGCTGAGCCATGTTTGCCTGGTTTAGACTTGGCGTAGTCAACTATTCGGCACGGTTCGCCCTCGACCATAACGTAGCTGCCGACTTTTATAGACCCAAGTTCAACAGGCTTGCTCATTATGATGCCTCACGTTAAACTTGACAACTTTTACAACAATGATTTTGTAGTTTAAAGAGTTTTTGGGCGTCAATTTATGTTTTCTCTCTATTTGGTGCACGCGCGCTGCTAAAATTGTTTGCTGTGGAGCTTTCCAAAATCCATAGTTGATAGGCTTGTACCCAGTCCTTACTTTTTGTAAGGACTTGTATTTGCTATGGATCTCTCTGTCCGAAGTTTTTGGCTGCGATGCCTATGTCCTTTCCATCTATTTTCCCGTCGCAGTTCACATCTGCGTTTGAGATGTAGTTCGGTTGCCCGACAATGGAGCCGAAGCACTTCGCGACAAGCGCAATGTCCTTGCCATCCACCTTTCTGTCGCCTGTCACGTCGCCTCTGAGAGTAATGGTGATCCAACTATAGAAGCTGTTGTCTGAGGTGTCATTTTCGTTTAGAACTAGTGATGCGTAGGCGCTCAGGTTGTAGTTGCCCTTAACAGAAGCTGTAATGTTACATGTGAAAGTTGTAGTTGCATAGTTTCTGTTTGTTACTATAACTGTTTGTTGCTGGATTGTTGTGGGTGTTTGAAGGGTCAAGTTGAAGGTTTCTGTTTGTATCCCGTAGTTGAATGTTGTTACATGTATGGTTACCGTCGTATTGTAGCCTTCGCCCACAACGGTTTTCGATGATCTTATGCCAGTCACGGCTATATCGTGTGCAGGCCAGGGGTAAGCCTTCTTGAGCGGATATCTGTCTCGGTTGGTCGCATCTATGATATAGTGTGTGTCACCTATTCCGTCGCTTCCCGTCTCGTTTTGGTAAGGTCCACTATAGAGGTCAGCGCCTTTGTAATCGCTCCAGTAGTTGCCTTCTCCGCCATTGTCCCAACGTTCTGTTGAAGCATCATATATCAGAGCCTGCCCATAGACGTTTTGGACGATGTTGTTACGATATATCAAGTTATAGTTTGAGTGGGTGTGGTAGGTTCCGTATGTGTTGTTTGAGAAGGTGTTTTCGGTGATTATGTTGTCGCTTGTAGAAAAAAGGTTCAGACCATGCATATAATATCTCACGGTGTTGTTGCAAATTATATTGTTGGTTGCCTCGAATAATGAGATGCCGTACCATCCGTATAAGACGGTGTTGTTAATAACCTTGTTATTGAAGCAATTTCTTAGAAAAATGCCTACGCCATGGCTTATTATTAGATTGTTTTCTATGATGCAATGTGCGTCTTCGCCTGCTACCTGGATGGCAGGGTACGGAGGGAAGCGTCCGCCACTGTTTTGAAGCGTGAAACCTGTGACAACAACGTCGTTTTCGACTCCAAGGGTTCCTGTTCTGATAATTGTGCCGTTTAAGCTGCCGTCAATTATGGAGCTTCGGTTTTCAGCTTTCAGCGTCAAAGTCTTCATCACCAATAGATGTTCGTAGTATATTCCTGCCGCGACTTCAACAGTGTCGTATGGGTCGGCGGCGTCGATAGCTTCCTGTATTTTCTGGTACTGTTGCGGAACACGTATTGTTTTAGGTATTATAGTGTTGACGTATGCTTGTATTACATTATTTTCTGTTATTGTTTCGTTTGGCACTGGGTGGGCGTAGCACGTTAAATTGTATCGTGTCTTCTGAGTCGGGATCCAAGAGAAATTAAAAGTGCCATACGTGCCGCTTATTAGATTGGTAACATTGGTTGAATAGATAAGGCTACCATTCTCCAACACATCCACGGTCACGATTGTTTCGGTTGATGTCCCAAAATTGAGAACTTCGGCCACAACGCTAACGGTATCATTAACCTTAGCCAATTCAGGCGCTTGAAGTTTCGAAACCAACACGTCATGTGTTTGAGGAGACCTTTCCACAGCCTTTCTAGCGTTTATTCTTCCGTGTCCAAAATAAATATCGAACCCTTTTTCACCCAAGTCATCCGCAGTGTATTGCAATTGAAGGGCTACCCAATCTCTCGTCATGTCTGGAAATCGACTCCAAATCAAAGCCGCGGTTCCAGCCGCGTGTGGGCACGCCATTGAAGTGCCGCTCCAAGAGTCATAACCACTGTTGGGTATTGTAGAATAGATATCTACTCCAGGCGCGGCAACTTCTAGCCAGAATCCAAAATTTGAAAAGCCAGCGAGTGTGTCATTGATGTCTGTTGCTGCTACAGACACAACTTCGTCGTAGGAAGCAGGAAAGAATCTAGCTCTGCTGGAGTCGTTTCCGGCAGCGGCGAGGACTAATGCTCCCGCATTGTAAGCGTATTGGATGGCTTGATGGATTATCATGCTATCGTCTGAACCGCCCCAGCTATTACTTAAAATGCGTGCTCCTTGATCGACTGCGTGAATTATGCCGTTTGCTAGGTCATCATCGGTGGCGTGGCCTCCTGAGTCAAAGACTTTTTCTGCCATTATCTGGACTTGTGCGAGTCCTGCTATGCCTATTGAGTTGTTGATGCTTGCGGCTATTATTCCCGCGCAGTGAGTACCGTGACCGTGATCGTCAAAAGGGTCTGCGTCGTTATATGCCCAATCATAACCTAGAGGAACATAGTTTGCAGCCAACTCTGGATGGTTGTAGTCGATTCCGGTGTCGATTACGGCTACAAGAAGAGTGCTGTTACCCATCGTTGTGTTCCACGCATAGTCAGCCTCTATTTTAGCTGGTCCCCACTGCTGAGTCCAGCCTGGGTCGTTTGGTAAAACTGCTAATTCTACCTTGAAATTGGGTTCTACGTATTTGGCTAATCCTTGCGCCTTTTCCGCAAACATTGAGACCCTTTTAAGAGGAATGTCTGCAACAAGAGCCTTCGTTTCTTTCCGGCTTGAGACCTTATTGACAATTTTTCCGCCGAAGCCTTCCACAAGTTTCTTTACATGTGAGACGCCTGAATTATCAATGCCTATCACAATTTCAACTGAGTTTTCATCCATCTGTATGCGGTCACGATGCTCACCGATTCTATCAAAATCCGTGAACCCTCCACTAAAGTGAGACGCTCTGGAACCATCAACCTCCCAAGAACCGGCGGTAGAAATTTCGACAAGCTCCAGAATCAATAAGCTGAATAAGAGTGCAGCAAGCAATTTTGAAAATTTCTGTCCAACTACAGTGATGAAGAGACGTTGTACTAGAAGACTAGAAAAAGTCACCTTCCCCCCTCCTCCTCTCCTGCTAATTAGATTATGCTCCATAGCCTATAATAATCTATCTTTGAAAGCTGCACTCAAATGATGCAATCGAAAACAGAAAAGGACGCCTGTGCTGGAGACCGCAACGCTACTACTTCGAGTATTGCTGTTTTCTCCAAGCGTTAGTGACTCTGACTTTGCATGCATTTCAGCCGTTTACCATATGTCGAATCCAATCTGCATTCCTATGCGAAAACAAGTTATAGTTAGTTATTCTATCGCTACGTGTAAGACGCTGGTGAAACACACTTGGCTAAAAAAGTGGGCATCGTCAGCCGCGTCGACCGAAAGAAAGCGCTGCAGTTAGTTGACAGGATGGTGCCTTATTTAGAAGCCAAGGGAATATCAGTTATGCTCGACCCGAGGTTGACTAAGCACATCGAAAGACTAGACTTGTCAACACCGCTGGAAAAAATGCGAGCAGACTTAGTGATAACAATCGGGGGAGACGGCACCATTCTGCGAACGTGCCTTCAACTGCCCAAGCCTGAACCGCCAATCCTAGCCATCAACATGGGCGTGCGAGGCTTTCTAGCCGAAGTTAGACCAGAAGACGCACTTAAAGCAGTGGGCAGGTTTTTGGCGGGCGAGTTTAAACTCGAGCGCTACATGAAACTAGCGTCGTACATTCGTGATGCCCGACTGCCAGATGCCTTGAACGAAGTGGTCTTCACGTCGCGGGCTGCAGCAAAACTGCTTCATATGCACATATGGAAGGGCAACATGCCGGTGGCAGAGTGCCGTTCAGACGGCGCCGTAATTGCCTCTCAGGTTGGCTCAACAGCTTATTCTCTATCAGCTGGCGGTCCAGTCATAGACCCAGACGTACAGGCTTTTGTCTTCACGCCCATCGCGCCATTAACGGTTTTTCATCCAATCGTGTTTTCGGCTGAATCCACCTTGCACGTGGATTTTCTAAGCCCAAAGAGAGCGGTTGTTGTCATCGACGGTCACTATCAGACTGAGACCGGACCGGAAAAATCGCGGATAACCGTGCGCAAGTCGGAGCACACATCGTCTTTCGTTCGTTTTAGGGAAGACTTTTATCACCGATTGAAGGGCAGGCTTCTCTTTTCTCGGGGGGAGAACCGCTGAAACACCCTAACAGGAGGGCTATCGTCCTCGATACATCTGCGTTCATAGCGGGATTTGACCCTCTTTCAGTTGCAGACGAGGTTTATTCAGTGCCAACTGCTGAACGAGAACTGGCGTCAAACTCGTTGCCGTGGACTCGCTTCAAAACCGCCATGGAAAGCGGAAAACTGAGGCTGAAGACTCCTAGCAACACGTTCTTGGAAAGAGTTAAGGAATCTTCTAAAACTGTTGGCGACGTGCTCTTTCTTTCAGAAGTTGACCTTCAGGTCTTGGCGCTAGCGTTGGAGCTAAAGAGTTGGGGTTACAGCCCACTTATCGTCACCGATGACTATTCCATCCAGAACGTTGCCAACCAGATGGGGGTGGAGTTTGCGTCTCTAATGACTTTTGGCATACGCTTTCGTCATGAGTGGATTATGTACTGCCCAGCCTGCTATCGCAAGTATCCGCCCGACTATAAGAATGAAGTGTGCGAAGTTTGTGGCACCAAACTTAAGAGGAAACCGTTAAGAAAGACTCTGGTACGATAAAAAACAGAACCATTTGGAGATCTGAAAAATGAGCGCAGTTGAACGCAAGACCCTCTATTTCACGTCGTCTGGAAAAGCCAACACTGAGGCTTTGCTGAAGTTCGTGAAAGATCATGCAGAAGACCGAGGGGTAAACCATATTGTGGTTGCCTCAACCACAGGTGAGACGGGGGTCAAAGCCTCAGAGGTTTTCAAGAGCTTCAACGTTGTAGTTGTCACGCACCACGCCGGATTCACCCAACCGAGTGCTTAGGAGTTAACTGAAGAGAACCGTTTAAAAATTTTAGAGAACGGAGCTCACGTTTTGACGGCTACCCACGCCTTGAGCAGCGTGGAGAGAGCTATCCGAAAGGAGTTTGGAACTATCCAGCCCCTCGAATTGATCGCTCACACCTTTAGAAGGCTAGGCGAAGGAACAAAAGTTTGTGTAGAAATCACGTTGATGGCGGCTGACGCAGGCCTCATCCCAATGGACAGGGACATCATAGCTCTTGCCGGAAGCAGCCGATGAGCCGACACCGCCCTGCTTATTAAGCCAGCCAACGCTTCGAGATTCTTCGACCTAAAAATAAGAGAGATTATCGCCAAGCCGAGAGAGTTTGAGTGAAAGCAAACAACTTTGTAATTAGGTTGCTCCTTCGCTCAGTGTTTCTCCCTTCTGGATTTCTTCGAACCTGAGCCCTCCGACGCCTATTCTTTTGTACCATTTCTTCTGCTTGGGCATGGCGATTATCTCCAACACTTGAAGCCTTCGGGCTGCATTCGAGCTGAAAACCCAAGGTGAGTAAGTGGACTTCGCCACTATGGCTGTGTCTGCGCCTTTGTCTGTTCCTGCTAAAGAGATTACATTGGTAGAGGGTGGCACTGCAGCGCAGTCCGTAGCCATCAGTATGGCTTCTACGGCGGTTTTTAAGCCGTAGCCGCCTATGGCTTCCAGGGTTTCAGCAACAACCCAGCTGGCTGGGATGTAGTCGTATCTAGCTAAGCCGTAGTCTATGGTGTCGCCGCTAAGTGTGGACGGCGTCTTATCAACTATGGCAACGTTTAGTTTATCAAGTTTCTCTCTGGTTTCTCCTTTCACAAAAGGGTACTCAACACCCGACATGACAAGCCAGCTTGGGCAGCCGGAAACACAAACCACAGACACCGCCATGCCTTTGAGTTCTTGGGCAACCTTCAAGGCGGTTCGCCCACTGATTGATGCAACAATCACATGTTTGATGTCGCCTTCCTTTATCCTCTCTTTCACGGCCTCCACAACGTTGTCTGTGTTGTGAGGACCAAGCGTTTCAAAGTAAATTATTTTCTTTACTTCATGCTTGGACAAATTTTACACCTTTCTGATTAGTCGTTATCTCAGTCGTAAAAGATTTGCGAGCTAGGAGAGAATCAGGCGTTTAGAAAGGGGTTTGCTTCTAACTAGCGCCGTCAAAAAAGGTTTTTTTATGTGAGCAAAGTTTTTCTCTTGCTCTAAAGTCCTTTCCTAGCCATGTGGTTTATCGGCTTCCTCTTTCACGAAATGGCTTTCGGTTTGCTCTCTGTCTTTCTTCCTCTCTACATAACTGGTCAGCTTGGAGGAAGCCTAACCGACGTTGGCATAATGATTGCTTTGGCAAATTTTGTCGCAGTGCCCTTCTCCTTCTTCTGGGGTTATCTTTGTGACAAGACACGGCGATACCGTTTTTATATTCTCCTCTCCTTCTTAGCGATGACCGTTCTTCTATTTCTCTTCTCTCTTACGAGCATTATTACTGTACTTATAGCCATATACACTTTAACAGCAGTTTTCCATGTAGCTCATGAGGGACCCAAAAACGTGCTCATAAGCGAGTATTATTCTCGACCCGAATGGGAGAGAAGCTTTGCTTCTTATGAGGCTCTAACCGAACTCGGATGGCTTTCGGGCCTGCTGCTAGGCTTTCTACTTTCTGCCTACGGATTCAGCAGCACATCCATAATACTTCTCTGCAGTTCACTGAATCTAATAGCCTTTGTCGCCGCATTGTCATCTGTGAAAGACCCGCTCCTCGTTTTTGAAAGACGACTCGTGGCCATCGAGAGAATCGGCGATTTCACACAACGAGGCTTCTCTCTGGCGTCAAGGGCACTTGACGGAAATCCAATAAAAGAAAAACTTAAGAACGAAAGTGCCTCCATCTTCTGTGCGGGGCTTCTTTTGTTCTCGCTGGCCACTGGCATGTTGTTCACGCCGCTGCCCGTGTTTTTCTCTAAGAGTTTAAGCGTGTCTCAAAGCCTGGTCTTCGGTATCTTTGTGTTTAACACGCTGGGAAGTTTCTTGGGCTATGTGTTGGCAGGAAGGGGAGCGCAGCGATTGAATGGAAAGGCTGTGGTGCAAAGAGCAAACCTAATACGCGGCGTGTTGTCGTTGCTCTTGGTCTCAACAGTAGTCTGGTTTTCGGTCTTCACCTTAATGTTGGCTGTCGCAGCCCTGATGGTTATGGGGGTAGTCTATGGGTTCTTCCTGATATCAACTCTATCGTTGTCTATGGAGTTGATCCCTGAGGGGAAGGCAGGCTTGTTTAATGCTATCATAGGCCTAGGTGGAGCGGTAGGATGTTTCTTAGGCACCCTTATGGCAACAAACTACGGCTTTCAAACATTGTTTATAGTGTCTAGCACAGTGTTCTTTCTAGGTTACTATGCGTTCAAAACATACACAAAGTGAAAGTGCATGGGTAAGTAATTGGCGCCGGGGAAGGGATTTGAACCCTTGAGGCGCAAAGCGCCACCGGCTGTCTTCTGGACCCCGTTTTATTGCATCTCGAGGCCGGCACAATCGGCGGCTTTCGCCCTTACCGCTCTGTCACCCCGGCTACTCTGTCTGCAAACTGTGAAAGACATCTCTGCGTCTAAAAGGGTTTTGTTACCCCTAAAACCCATCTCGATCCAAAATTGTGGAGCCTAGACAACCCTAAACCCGTCTCGACCCCTCTAAACAACCATATTTGGAGCCTATTTGGATTCTAATAGAGGGCTAGGTCACCTGTGCGCACACACACGTAAAAATTCGTTTCGAACCTAGTCAACATAAGTTCATATAATAAGCAACATAAATTAACCAAACAGCGTAACAATTAACACACATAAGGTGGAACAACATTGAGGCTCATAGACGACGCCTTAAAACTCGACTTACCAACAACGGCAACGCGAACAAAACGGTTCATCAAAGATTACATACAAAAGACCATATCTAAAGGAATAGTGATAGGGCTCTCAGGCGGAATAGACAGCTCCACAGCATCAGCGCTGGCAGCATTAGCCATAGGAGGCGACAAAATTTCAGCGCTTAACATGCCAGAAGAGGAAACACGCAACCCAACAGACATAAAACACGCCAAAATGGTTGCCAAAAGATTCGGGTTCAAGATGGAAACAATAGATATCACACCTATTCTTGAAGCCTGTTATAAATCACTCCCAATCTACGATCCACACGACAAACTGAGCCAAGGCAACCTAAAGGCCCGAACCCGCATGGTCTGCCTCTACTACTACGCCAACAAACTAGGCAAAATCGTTTGTGGAAGCTCAGACAAATCCGAAACAATGATGGGCTACTTCACAAAGTGGGGCGACGTAGCAGCAGACATCGCACCCCTCATGGACCTATATAAAACTCAGGTAAGACAACTCGCCGCCTACATAGGCATACCACCCGAAATCATTTCAAAACCCTCAACTCCAATGCTTTGGCCTGGGCAACTTGCCGAAGAAGAGCTGGGCATTCAATACGAGACATTGGACTTAATCCTACTGGGACTAGAGAACTTCATGTCTCCCGAAGAGATTGCCGATCAACTCAAACTTCCTCATAAATTAGTCAACGACATCAAAAGCAAATGGTTAGCAAGAGAGCACAAGAGGAGGCCGCCCTTAACCATCAAACACGAGTACCGAACCATCGGAACAGACTTCAGACTCCCATACACACCATCGCACCAAACTTTTTCAAGCACCAGCTAAAATAAAGCAATAGAGGGAGAAAAACAAATGCCAAAAGAAGTCACAGTTGCCCTAGCACAGATTTCCAGCAGAGTCGGAGACAAAGAAACCAACATAAAAGAAATGAAGAAAAAAATTAAACATGCGAAAAGAAAAGGCGCCGACCTTGTTATCTTTCCTGAACTCGCTCTAACCGGCTACGTGGTCAGAGACCTTGCCTACGAATTAGCCGAGCCTGTTCCCATGGGTCCATCCATTCGCCAGATCGCAGAAGTCGTGAAAAGAGAAAACGTGCACGTTATCTATGGAATGATAGAACAAAGCGCAACGGCTGGCGCGGTCCTCTACAACACCGCCATCCTAATAGGCCCAAGAGGGTTCATAGGAAAATACCATAAAATGCACCTGCCAACCCACAGCGTCTTCGAAGAAAAACGCTACTTCCGCCCGGGATTCCAGACGCCAGTCTATGAAACAGGCATAGGTAAACTAGGAATGATAATCTGCTATGACATCTACTTCCCAGAAGTAACCCGCCTAATGAGACTCAAGGGCGCACAACTCATAGCGTGCATATCAGCTTCTCCGTCGACACGGCGAGGATTCTTCGAAGTTTTAACGGCAGCTCGAGCCATAGAAAGCACGGTTTTCCTCGCCTTCACAAACCTAGTCGGCATCGAAGACGGCCTACAATTCTGGGGAGGAAGCCGCCTCATCGCTCCAAGTGGCAGCATAATCTCCAAGGCAAAATATGATGAAGAAGACCTAATCGTTGGAAGAATCAATTACTTGGACAAGAGGCGCATGGAAGCCTTCGTCCCGACCCTGCGCGACCTCAGACCAGAACTGTTTGACGCCCTAAAAAAAGAGGCCGAGAACCTCTAGCGCAGCTTGCATCATCATTCAGAATGTGATGTCACACTACCTCACAGCCCTCGCAACATTATCTATCCTGTTTAGAGCCTCCTCAACCTTGTTATAGGCAGTGGCATAAGAAAAGCGTAGGTATCCTTCACCCCGCTTGCCAAAGGCCGAACCAGGCACGGTTATCACACGCCCTTGACTGACAAGCAACTCGGCAAACTTCTCAGAGGGCATCTTGAAGTCTTCAACGTTGGCAAATATGTAGAACGCGCCCTTTGGAAGGCTGCAATGGAAACCCTCAATCTCATTCAAGCGTGACTGCATGAGCCTGCGTCGCCTATCAAACTCAGAAACCATTTCTTTCACAAAACCCTGCGGACCCCTCAATGCCGAAAGGGCGCCGTACTGCGCCGGACCATCGACGCAAGCCACACAATATTGATGCACCAGCATCATATGCCTAACGAGTTCTTTAGGTCCATAAACGTAACCCACCCGAAAACCCGTCATGGCGTAAGTTTTGGAAAACGACCCAACTACCAATGTGCGC
>Ga0315308_1000207_pt1 | contig 32074 bp, 43 predicted proteins | sample TDP3_MG_FD_203078 | JGI IMG/M metagenome (GOLD analysis project Ga0315308, IMG submission 203078) | Freshwater sediment microbial communities from Lake Towuti, South Sulawesi, Indonesia - TDP3 | ecosystem: Environmental > Aquatic > Freshwater > Lake > Sediment | place: Indonesia: South Sulawesi...
AGCGTAAACAATATTCATAAAATTATCATCGGCTAACCCTCGCCGGTAACTAAAGGAAGCTTCCCGCTTAATAAGGGAAACCAAGCCCGCGGGATTATAGTAGAGGACTCCAACCTCCCCTCCTACCGCGGTATAAGCCTCCGCCATTCCTGAGGATCTTGCCCCGAGGGGCTCGTCAAGAATAATCGCACCCGATGTGCCGGCTCCCTTTGCCCATAAACCGTTTGCCAGAACCACAACCAGAAAAATTGAAACAATAATTGCTCTTCTCATTTCCCCTCCTTTTTTGTTTTCTCTTCTGCCCTCGGCCTCTCCCCTTGCGGGAGAGGGCAAGGGTGAGGGATCCTATTTCAAGATTGCCACTTTCCTCTTCTCTTTTATCCCGGGACCTTCCACATAGACTATATATATCCCCGAGGCAACTATATCCCCGTCCTCATTCCGACAATTCCAGTTAATGAAATCTTGATACCCGGATACACTTTTAGTTCCTTCCCATACAAGTAATCCCCTCAATGTGTAAATCTTAACCTTTACTACCCCACTCCCACTCGGCTGAAAATGTATCTTTGCCACTTCGCCTTTCTTAGGATTGACATACCCTTCCTCGCCTCCCTGAATCTTTACCTCCCCTTCCTCTGGAGGCCCAAAATGGACTCCAAAAGCCCCCTCATACTTCCTCACCCAGATATTGTACCCCTCCCCGGTAACAAACTCAAAACCAGCAACATAAATATTGCCACTTTCATCAACCGTAATACCATGGCCTTCGTCGAAACCATTAGCCGGACCATTATAGGTCTTTGTCCAGACAACATTTCCATCAGTGTCGTATTTCCTCACCCAGATATTATCCGATTCAGTAGCTGTAGCCCGCTCAAAACCGGTGACAAACAGATTTCCACTACCATCAACTGCGATGGCATAGCCTCGATCTTCGGTATTTTCAGCACCATTATGTGTCCTTGTCCAGAGTTCATCTCCATTTGAATTATACTTCCTCACCCAGATGTTACGGCCCTCCCCGGTTACAACCTCAGAACCAGTAACATATACATTGCCCATCCCGTCAACTGCAATTCCAGCTCCTTCATCGTCATCATCTCCTGAACCATTATGAGTCTTCGTCCACACTTCTCCCCCATTTGAATTATACTTCCTTACCCAGATATCATCTTCGTTAGGGGCTCCACGGTCCTCATAGCCGGTAACATAGACATTCCCGCGTCCATCTACTGCAATGGCATAAGCTCTATCGCTACCGTTATCTGGACCATTATGGGTCTTAGTCCAGATTTCCTCCCCATCCGGGTCGCATTTCCTTACCCAAATATTAGCCCACTCCCCGGTAACAGTCTCATAACCAGCAACATACACATTGCCATTACCATCTACTGCTATACCATAACCACAATCAACATCACTTGAGGCACCATTGTAAGTCTTTGTCCAGACTTCTTCTCCGTTTGAGTTGTATTTTCTGACCCAAATATTATAACTTTCCGCAATGAGATATTCATAACCAGTAACATAGACATTGCCACTCCCATCCACAGCAATGCCCATCCCCGTATCGGCTTTATTACCCGGACCGTTGTAAGTCCTGGTCCACTCTACATTCCCGGAAGAATCGTACTTCCTCACCCAGATATTAGACATCTCTCCTGTAACTGTCTCATAACCAGTGACATAGACATTGCCATCTCCATCTACCGCAATCCCATAACCATGGTCATTACTATCGTCCACACCATTATAGGTCCTTGTCCAAAGGACATCTCCCTCTGCTCCAAAAATAGTCCCGCAAAAAAGAAAAGACAAAACAACCACCACAACAGTAATTTTTCTCATTTTTCCTCCCTGTCTTTTTCGGGTTTAACAAATTGACCCCTACATTAATATTTGAAAAATAGTTTGCGAAGAACTTTAGGAATTTTAGCCAAAAAAGAGGACGACACATTCGTTTCCAAGCAAATCATTGTTTGACGAGCGAAGCGAGGAGTTTTGATTTGCGCCTTCAAAAGTCCGAAGCTTTTTGGCGTTAAAAAATTCCTCAGGGATGAGCAAACTATTTTCAAATCAAAAACATCCCCCCTCTTTAACGGGCTCAATGAATTAAGCCCTTACATTACCTTATTTCAAGATGACCAGGTTATCCCTGTGGATTACCTCATCGTAATCCTTATATCCGAGTATTTTTTCTATTTGAGAGGTCTTTTTCCCTTTAATCTTTTCTATTTCGTCAGAAGAATATGAGGTCAATCCTCGGGCGAATTCCTTTCCCCTCATATCCACGACTGCCACACAAGCGCCTGTTTCAAATGTCCCTTCCACAGAACTAATCCCTGAAGGGAGTAGGCTCTTCCCCCTTTTCACAAGTGCATCCTTCGCCCCATCATCAACAACGACCTTCCCTTCAATTCTGGTATCGAAAGCTATCCAGCGTTTACGGGAAACAATTTTTTCTTTCACTGGCAAGAATTTCGTTCCCGGATTCTCTCCATTCCAGATTCTTCTCAGGACTTTCTCGCTGAGCCCGTTAGCAATATACATTGTAATCCCGCTCGTAGTAGCAATCTTGGCTGCCTCAAGCTTAGTGACCATGCCTCCCGTTCCCCTCCGAGTTCCACTCCCTCCGGCCTTCTCTTCAAGTTCGGTAGTAATCTGCTTTACCTCCTTTATCAACCTCACTCCCTCTTCCTCACGCGGGTCTCCTGAAAAGAACCCATCAACATCGGTCAAGATAATTAACTGATCTGCCTCAACTTTACTGGCCACCAGTGCCGAGAGCCTATCATTGTCCCCAAATTTAATTTCCTCAACAGCCACTGTATCGTTCTCATTTATCACGGGAACCACGCCCAAATTAAGTAGCGTCAACAGGGTATTTCTGGCATTAAGATATCTCTGTCTCTGAGCGAGGTCATCACTGGTCAGTAGAACCTGAGCCACCAGGCGATTATGTTTTCTGAAAAATTTCTCGTATATACTCATAAGATAACCCTGCCCAATACTTGCCAGTGCCTGTTTTTCTGGAATAGAACGGCCCTGTAAACTTAACTTTCCCAGTCCTGCACCTATCGCCCCAGAAGTCACAATTATCACTTCAGCACCACTACTAATAAGTTCAGCTACATCGTCCACAATTCTCTTTATGTTGACTTCATCGATAATGCCCGAGGGCTTAGTCAAGACAGTAGTACCAATCTTTATTACTATTCTCTTATTCATTCTTTCAGTTCTCTCCCGATTGCACGTAGCAATTCTTTTATACCTTCCTTGGTAAGGGCAGATATGGGGTAAACCTTTTTCTTAATTTTCGACCGAAAAATGGTAAGCTTCGTTGATGCTGAAGGAAGGTCCATCTTATTAGCAACAATTATCTGCGGCTTCTTCAATAGCCCAGGATTAAAAGCTTCCAATTCCTGATTGATTGCCCTATAATTGTCGAAAGGACTCACCCCTTCATACCCATGAATGTCAACCATGTGGACGAGCACTTTAGTCCTCTCGATGTGGCGCAGGAACTGAATTCCCAAACCCCTTCCTTTATGGGCGTCAGCGATTAGGCCGGGAATGTCTGCTACTACAAAACTTAAGTCTTCATTGAGCCATGCCACTCCGAGGTTTGGCGTAAGGGTAGTAAAAGGATATTCGGCAATCTTCGGACGAGCGCTGGAAATGGCTGAGAGAAGCTTTGACTTTCCGGCATTGGGATAACCGACAAGGCCCACCTGGGCTATTAACTTCAACTCCAGTCTCAAAGTGGCTCTTTCACCAAGCTCACCTCTTTCGGCCAAGCGCGGAATAGGATGTGAACGCGACTTCAATTTCGCATTACCCCTTCCACCACGGCCCCCACGCGCCACAACGAAAGACTCTCCCTCGTTTACCAAGTCACAGATTAGCTCATCTGCTTCGTAGACAGCAGTCCCGCAGGGTATTCTGAGGATTAAATCTGAACCGGCCTTGCCCGAGCGATTGTTTCCCGACCCGTGAGTGCCATTTTCGGCTTTGCAGTGAGGTTGACGAGAAAAATCGAGGAGAGTCTTGACGCTGGATGAGGTTAGAAGGAGTACATCGCCACCTTTCCCACCATCTCCGCCATCCGGACCACCCCGAGGAACATACTTCTCGCGTCGGAAAGAGACACAGCCATTGCCCCCATCTCCAGCTTGAACAAATATCTTCGCCTGGTCAACAAACATAAGCCTTTCCCAAGAGTGACAATCGTGCTGGCTTATCAGACTATCTACTGGTAGACGCTGACTCGTCTCCTTCTCTTACCAAAGCGCTCAAAAGCTACACGCCCCGCTCTTAGAGCAAACAGCGTATCGTCATTTCCCCTGCCTACATTATCTCCTGGATAGAACTTAGTACCTCTTTGGCGAACCAAGATGCTACCTGCCGATACAATCTGCCCCCCAAAAGCTTTAATTCCCAACCTTCGTCCTGCACTATCTCTGCCATTCCCTGTGGAACTTTGTCCTTTCTTGTGAGCCATAACACCATCACCTCTTATAGTTAGACCGTCTTTATCTCTCTTATTCTTACTTCCGTATAGTGTTGCCTATGCCCGATTGTCTTCTCGTATTCTTTGCGCCTCCGTTTTTTGAAGACTATGATTTTCCTGCCCTTGACATGCCTTGTGACTTCCGCTGACACTTTCCCCTTATCAAGGTACGGTCTCCCTACCTCTACTCTTTCCCCATCTACCAAGAGGAGAATATTCTTCAGTTCAATAATCTCGCCAGGTTTTTTACCAGTCTTTTCGATATTTACGATTGCGCCTTCTTCAACCTTAATCTGTTTCCCACCGTTCTCTATTATTGCGTACATAGCCACTCTCCTGAGGAATTTTTACCATAAAGTAATGGTAATTCTATATTTTTATTTCCCTTTTGTCAAGCACCACTCCAATCGGCTGTTAGGCTCAAATTTTTTCTTGACAAATTTTTTAACTGAGTTATAATGTGATTACAATATTGAGTGCCGTGCAATATGATTTATGGAAAACCCATTTTACAAGGGGCAATGTATGTATCTACTTAAAGAGGCCAAAGGAAAAATCCAAAGTTATACACAGAAAGAGCTGATTAGAAAGATCCTGAAACTCATCCCCAGAGTTTCCAATAGAAACCTGGTCGCCGTGCTTCGACTGGGGCAGAAATTGACAAAAGACTTGGCAAATAAGAGAAAAATTGGAAATTTGATAAGAATTTTTGAATCGAACCATCCCAGCATTCAGTTTGGTAAGATGCTACTTTCCCGTCCAAATAAGAAGTGCATGAATAAGCTCGTGGAGAACCTCCTTATCAACAATATTCTTGTAGGAAGCGGAAAAAGACAGGAGATAGAAGAAAGAGAAGGTGTCAGGCCTCCCTTCTTTTTGGTTTTGAGCCCCACAATGCGCTGTAACTTAAATTGTACGGGATGTTCCACGCGAGAGTACACAGCGGAAAACGACCTTCCCTTTGAAACCATAGATAGAATAGTTTCAGAGGCCAAAGACCTGGCGATACATTTCATCACCACTCAGGGAGGAGAGATGTTCTTGCGGAAGGATATGTTCGATATATACGAGAAGCACAATGATGTATATTTCCAGGTCTACTCCAATGGGACACTCATAGATAAGAAAACAGCTAAGAGGCTTGCAGATTTGGGAAATGTCGAGGTAAATGTTAGCGTGGAAGGATTCGAAAGAGAGACCGAAGAGCGGCGGGGCAAAGGCGTCTGGAGAAAAGTGATGGAGGCTATGGACAATTTGAACGAGGAAGGATGTGTATTCGGGTTCTCAGCAACAATGACCCGGCAGAATGCGGATGCGCTCACCAGCGACGAGTTCGTAGACCTCATGGTAAATAAGGGCTGTTATGTTGGCTGGTACTTCCAATACCTTCCAATAGGAAAAGAACCGACTACGGGAATGATGCCTACGCCTCAACAGAGAAATAGGTTGAGACAACAAGTTCGCAAATGGAGAGACACCAAACAAATATTTATAGGCGATTTTTGGAATGATGGGCCGCATGTAGAAGGTTGCATTGCAGGAAGGTCATTCCTTCACATTAATAATAAGGGAGATGTGGAACCCTGTGCTTTTATCCATTTTGCTGTGGACAATATCCAAGGCAAAAGTCTCTGGGAAGTAATAAACTCACCATTCTTTAAAGCCATAAGGAGAATGCAACAGGCAGAAAATGCCTCCCAAGCCTATAGTGATAACCTGCTCACACCCTGTATGATTATCGACCAGCCATGGGTACTGAGAGAACTGGTCAATACCTATGGCGCAAAAGCCACAGATGGTGGAGATGGGTTGCTCAAAGGAGAGGTTGCTCAAGGTCTCGATTCTTATAGCCAAGAAATTCACAGCATATATGACCCGCTCTGGGAGGAAATGAAGAGGAAGAAAAGCTGCAGGTTTGTCTACCAAAATAACAAGGTTGCTTCTACGAAGTGATGTTAAACTCTTCCATATGTAACTTATAATCCGGCCTTATGTTTATCCGTTTACCAATTATTCTGGAAATCCGGTTCACTTCCTTCTCATCAAATAGGGGAGCAATTCTGGGATTCATAAAGATGTTCAGATACTTATTCTCCACTTGAGGCGCAACTCTCAAGATTTCCTTCTTTATCTTTATGAACATAGTCTTTTCTGAAAATACCAGTCCACTGCCCTCACAGTAAGGGCAGGATTGACAGAGGGTATCGATAATACTTTCCCTTTTCCTCTGGCGGCTCATCTCTACAAGTCCCAGCTTGGTAATTGGCAATAAATCTATCTTCGCTTTATCCCTAAGAGACTGCTGGCGCAAAATTTCCATAACTTCGTCTCTATGCTTCTTCTGTTTCATCTCAATAAAGTCTATAATAATGAGGCCCCCTATGTTCCTGAGGCGAACTTGACGCATAATCTCCTCTGCCGCCTGGCAATTGGTGAGAAATGCTGTCTCTTCCGGGCTCTTTCCTCCAGTGAACTTACCTGTATTCACATCAATTGCATTCAGAGCCTCCGCCTGCTCAATAATAATCGACCCTCCGCAAGGCAGTATGATTTTTTCGTCTTTAATCCTCGATATTTGATTTTCTAAATTGTGCATATCAAAAAGTGGCAATTTCTTCTTATAGAGCCGTAGCTTCCTCAGAAGATGCGGATCCACCATTTTTATATAACTTCTGATTTGCTTATATTCGGGATGGGAATTTATGGTCAGGCTATCCACCTCTTCAGTAAGCAATTCGCGGACAACATAGAAAATTAGACTGAACGCCTTGTGAACGAGATATCCCTCGCCAATTGCTTCCTTCTCCCTATTTATCATCTGCCACAAATTAAAAAGATACCTGGCTTCGCGAATCAAATCTTTCTTGTCGCGGCCGTTAGCTTCTGTGCGCACAATGAATCCTGCTCCGGGAGGGCTAACTTCCTTAATTATTCCCCTCAGTCTCTTTCTTTCCTCATCGCTAATTATTTTCTTAGATATGCCGATATGTTCCCCATTAGGCATCAATACCAGATGCCTTCCAGGAAGGCTAATCCTGGCTGTCGCTTTTGCTCCCTTATCCCCGATTTGCTCCTTTACTATCTGAACCAGAAGGCGGTCGCCCTTCCTTATCTCCCTTTTCTCGCCGGGAAGGTCAGATAAGGAAAGGAAAGCATTCTTCTCTAAACCTATATCGAGAAATGCAGACCTTAGCCCCTTAACTACATTTACCACTCGACCATGGTAAATATTCCCCACTATGCTCTTCTCTTCTTTCCTCTCAATGAATAACTCTACAAGGTGTCCATCTTCTACGAGAGCAATCCTCACTTCATCTTGAGATACATCGATCAATATTTCCAGTTTCAAGCATTTCTCCTTAAAGATTAGAATAGGAATTTCTCTCTAGTAAACTCCACAAAAGCTAACTCTTCATCGTTGACTTCTATAATTGCCTTTATTATTGCTTTAGGATTGAGATTGAATCCCTCTCTTGCCCTAAGCAGAAGCCTGACTCCCTTCTCTTTCTCCATTTCTATGCCCATGATTAATGGGCGGACATTTAGCTTCCTTCCCTTTCTATCAGTGAGGAAAATCTCTTCCTTATCCAGAAAGTCTCTTATTCCCTCCTCAATATCTTTCCTCCTCACTTGACCACAATCCCTGGAGTTCTCGTAGAACGGCTTAAGATTAACTCTATAGGCAACACCTTTTATTTTCGTATTGCTCGATTTGGCGAAAAGGGGGACTACTATCATACTATGAACCGTTAAACCTTCGGGCAAATTCCTCTGGAGACTCTCCATCGAACTTTGCATATCGATTTTCTTATCCAGATATAGTTCTATATATTCAGCTTCGCTCTCAAATCCTAAAGCAAGGGCGGGGGAGAAAGAGCTCTTAATTCGAGGATTAAATCCTTTAGTGTAAGTCAAAGGTAGTTCTGCTCTCTTAAGGGCACGAAAGAAAACATGTATTAGGTCCAGATGGCCTATGTAACGCATAGGCCCCTTCTTGCTATATTCAATTTTGATTCTTTGGACGCTACCCATAATAAATTCCAAATCAAAAATAAAAAATCAAAAATTATAGATTAAAAATTGTTTGTGAAGAGCAATTGGAATTTTAGCTAAAAAAACGAGGACGGCCTACTCCCGGTAAACAGAAGTTCAGGCTCTCGTCGGGTTCCGATGTATCGGAACCCCTACGCGACTGCTTTCCATATCCAAAGCAAATCATTGTCCGACGAGCGAAGCGAGGAGTTTTGATTTGCGCCTTGCAAAGTCCGAAGTTTTTTAGCGTTAAGAAATTCCTCAAGCGATAAACAAACTATTTTTAATCTCTCCACTCCATTACCCATTACCCATTCTACTATAGATGAGATGGCTCCAGGGAAGTATTTCTTTAAAGTCTCTCTCTCGGTAGACATAGAAGTCTGGATTAATAGAACACTTGGAGAAGGCTTCTTGCCACATATCGAAACGAAAATATTCCTTCCACTGGTCAAACTTACAGCCCATTTCCCACGCCTTTTCCAGAACAGCTCCCAGCCTCCTATCTCCCCGACTAAAGACACCTTCCAAAAACGAAGATTCTACAATATGGCCCTTCACATGGCCGGGAAGATGGCGAAAAAGATACTCCTTCTTCCTTCTCAGCTGGACAAGTCTCTCCATCGGAAGCCATTGAAAAGGTGTGTGCGGCTTGGGGACAAAGGGAGCAATAGTTATGTTGAAATTCAAGTTCTTGTGTCTTCTCTTAGGTTCTCTTACCAGTTCTATTATCGCCTCAATATCGGCTTCCTCTTCGCTAGGAAGACCAATCATAAAGTAGAGTTTAACCAGCCTCCAGCCAGCGCTGTAGGACTGGGAAATGGCAGAAATAAAGTCGTCATTACTAATTTCCTTACCAATAAATTTGCGCAATCTTTCACTTCCCGCTTCTGGCGCGAAAGTCAATCCGGTCTTCCTGACCTTTTGAATGCGTAGCGCAAGCTCGAGCGAAAACTTATCTGGCCTCAACGAAGGCAAAGAGATAGAGGTCTGGCTCTTTTCATAGCGAGTCAATAGTTCATCAATAAGTGCTTCAATTTCAGGATAGTCAGTCGATGAAAGAGAGATTAGAGATATCTCATCGTAACCGGTCGACTTTAAAGAGGTTTCTGCAATTTCCAGTAGTCTCCTTTTCGACCTCATCCGGCAAGGTCCATACACAGCTCTACTTTGACAAAAATGGCAACCATGAGGACATCCCCGTTGTATTTCCAGGTTCAACCGATTCTGCGATATATCAATCAATGGTACCAGGGGCTTAAGAGGATAGTGGGCGGTCTCTATGTCGACCGTTCTCTTCTCTATCCTTTCTGGTATTCCGGGCTCTTTCCTCTCTATCCGCTCGATAGTACCATCTTCTCTGTAACTCACTTGATATAGAGATGGTACATAGACTCCAGGAATATTTGCCAGAGCTTTCAATATTCCATTTCGGCCATACCTCTTATATACTTCTATAATCTCCTCCACCACTTCCTCGCCGTCCCCCAAGACAAAAGCATCAATAAACTCGGCCAAAGGTTCAGGGTTGGCAGCCGAGGGGCCTCCTGCCACTATCAGGGGAAACTTTCCATTTCGCTCGTGAGAACGGAGTGGAATCTCTGCTAAATTTAGGATATTCAGAATATTGGTATAAGATAACTCGTGCTGTAAAGTAAAACCGATAATATCGAAGTCTTTTAATGGCCTTTTCGATTCAAGGGAAAAGAGACTGAGCCCCTTCTTCTTCAATACTTCTTCCATATCCAATCCCGGCGCATAAACTCTTTCAGCAAGCGAGTCTTCTCTCCGATTAATAATAGAATAGAGAATTTGTAACCCGATATTGGACATCCCCAATTCATAAATATCCGGGTAACATAGCGCAATTCTAACCTTGACGCTATCCCAGTTCTTGCGAGCCACATTCCACTCACTGCCCAGATATCTGCCCGGTTTAGAAACCAAAGGTAGAATGTCGTCGAGAAGACTTCTTTCCAAATTCTAACTCCAATAGTGCCGGGAAGAGTTTTCCGGCGTAACGGTTCCCACTTACAGGAAGTCTACAGTCTACCAGTATGTGAAGCGGCGGCTGTAAATATTCAAGAGTATACCCACTGCCACCATGAAAATTAATAAGGCCGAGCCGCCACAACTGACAAAGGGTAAGGGAAGCCCCGTAATCGGCATAATCCCCATAGTCATTCCCAAATTAACAATAATCTGGAAGAGAAACAAGGCGACAATGCCACCTGCTAACAGGCTTCCAAAACGGTTTCTTGCCAAAGAAGCAATTCTTATTCCACGCAAGAGCAAAATGGAGAAGAGTAGGATCAACAAGGCGGCACCGACAAATCCCATTTCTTCCGAGAGTAGGGAGAAGATGAAATCTGTATGCTGTGCAGGGAGGAAGCCAAGCTTACCCTGGGTTCCCGATAGAAGCCCCTTACCCATTACCCCGCCGGAACCGATTGAGATTTGGGACTGGATTATGTGGTATCCGGCGCCGAGAGGGTCGATGCTCGGTTTAATAAAGCAGACCAATCTCATCTTCTGGTAATCTTTCAAGATGAGATTGAAAGGATGGGAAAGCAGAATACCTCCACACATAACTAGTGAGGCAAAAAGAAAATGGTTGAGTCCTACACGAAATCTAAGTTTGGATAAGATGTACACGATAATCCCGATAGCACCAGCAAGAAGAACTGTAAAGATGGCGGTAGAGGAAAAATCTATGAAAATCCGGGAAATAAATGTTCTATTTTGAGGGTCGAGAGCCAAAAGTAACGGAATCCCCAAAGCCAAAATGCCTGTAGAGACTATAGACACAAGATAGATTATCCTCGCCCCCCCAAGATAGAGCATCGCCAGAAGTATTGCCAGAAGGACAAGAGCTGACCCTGGGTCGGGCTGTAACATTATCAGGGTGACAGGTGCAAGAGTCAACAAGAAGGGGACTGCCAACCCAGAGATTCTCCTTACCGCTTCGGGATAATTCGTTAGGTATCGAGCCAGAACAACAATTAATCCCAGCTTGGCGAACTCAACAGGCTGGAATGTAAAGTTTCCAATAGGAAGCCAACTCTTTGAGCCATGGACGCTCTTTCCCAAGAATAGAGTTAGTGCAAGTAGAAAAAGCGAAAATAGGTATATCCATATTCCGTACTGGTTGAATAGCTGGTAATTTATCCCCATCACAAACATTATGGCTACTATGCCCAGTAGAGCAGAAAAACTCTGTCTTGCATAATAGGGACTTCTCGATGGGTTCCCATAAACCGCACTATAGATAACCAAACAACCAATGACAATAAGAATGACCATAGTTAGAAATAGATAATAATCGAACCTTACCGAAATATCTTTAATCCGCATATAGAACTAATCCTCGTAAACAAAAATCTCTGGCTGTTTCTCTCCCTCAAGAGCAAAAACTCCCTTAAGCACCATTCTTGCCAGAGGAGCAGCGGCACTAGCCCCGTGGCCACCATGTTCCACCAGAACCGCCAGAGCAATCCTTGGTGCCTCTTCCGGAGCGTAGCAGATAAACCAGGCATGGTCTTCTCCGTGGGGATTCTGGGCGGTTCCTGTCTTTCCGCAGACACTCAATCCCTTGAACTTCAAAGCTTGACAAGTGCCGGAGAGAACAGCTTCCCTGAGCCCTTTATTTATAATGGAAAGTGTCTCTGGAGAAATTTCCAACTTCCCAATTACTTTAGGCTCAAAGGCCTCTATCACCTTACCCTGTCTATCCATTATTTTCTTAACAAGAAGGGGCCTGTAGGTGGTACCTCCATTGGCAATTGTGCTTATTAGACTTGCCATCTGTAATGGGCTAGCCTCAAGATACCCTTGCCCTATGCTCATATTGGCTGTATCCCCGGGATACCAGCCTTCCCCAAATTGCATCTTTTTCCAGACAGAATCTGGTACAAGACCCTTTGCTTCTGAAGGAAGGGAGATTCCCGGTTCTTTTCCTAATCCGAGCATCCGAGCATATCTGGCCATCTTATCTGCACCTACTCTCAATCCAAGTTGATAGAAAAATATATCACAAGATTGGGCTATCGCCTGAAGTAGGCTCATACGGCCGTGGCCTTCTTCTCTCCAACACTTAAATTCTCTATCTCCAATTCGAAAAGTCCCCCTGCAGACCATAGTCTCATCTAAATTGATGACTTTCTCCTCAAGACCAGCTATGGCAGTAACAATCTTGAATAGGGATCCGGGAGCACACTGGCTCTGAATTGCCCTGTTGAACATGGGAAGCCCGGGATCGGTAAATAACTGCTCCGTAAGGGATGGGCTGAGCCGTTCAGTAAACAGATTCGGGTCAAAATCAGGTTTACTTACCATTGCCAGCACTTCGCCACTTGCAGGGTCCATTGCACAGATAGCACCTGCTTTCCCTTCTAACGCTTCCTCGCAGAGTTTCTGGATTCTCCCATCGAGAGTAAGAATCAGACTGTTACCCTCCTGCGCGAGGACACTATTAATTATTCGAAGCTGACGACCATTAGCGTCTATTTCTATTTGTCTGCCGCCACTCACACCCCGCAATAGATTATCGTAAATCTTCTCCACACCCGATTTTCCTATGGTATCTCCCAGCTTGTATCCTGCCCCAGATAGGAGTTTCAGCTCTTTTGGTCCAATTTCTCCCAGATGGCCTAAAAGATGGCTGGCAAAATTTCTGTAGAGATAATGGCGTTTAGGTTGAACCTCAATATTCACTCCTGGAAGATTAACTCTTTCCTCTGCTAAACAGAAGACCTGTGGAGGAGGAACGCTCTCAGCAAGAAGGATATTCAATGGTTGCCGAATGGTTGAGTGAACCTTTGTTAATGTCGACTGGTACTCAAGATTTAGAATCTCGCTCAATTTCTTGAGTATCTCCTCGGTCTGTTCCCAAGTGACATTGGTAGGAGAGAAGAGAACGGAGAAAGACCCAATATTCTCCACAACGACCTTCCCATTCCGGTCATAAATAATCCCCCTTGGAGCAGGGTCGAAAAATAGCTGGATACGGTTGGCTTCTGAGAGCTTGTAAAGTTCCCCCCTCTTTACTATCTGCAGGCTGAATAGGCGTATCAAGAGAATCGAAAGAGCAATAATTATAGTATATCTAAGCCACACCAGAGACTTTTGAAGTCTCGCCTCAAATTGACGGTCAATTGCGCTCTGGTGCATAGACTCCTCCTCCCCATAGCTTTTCCCATTCCTCTATTAGCCAGAACCATAAAGGAGCCAAGATGCCATTGATGAGAGGATAAAAGATACTAGCAAGGAAAGGCAATTCGGGCCGGGGTTCACCAAAGAAAATCCTTACGAAGTACATAGCCCAATACTGGAAAAGGCAGGCAATAAACACGACGAGACCCTGTCCCATGGGATTCCCTCTAATCAGTCTTTTCTGGAATATCCCCACGAGGAAGCCAATCATTGTTTTTATCAAACAATTAGCTCCAAAGAGCCCAAGAGTAAAAAGGTCCTGAATCAGCCCAAAAAAAAACCGATCGGGATCCCCAGTACGGAACCGTACTTCAACGAGAAGTAGGCAACCCCTGTAAGTATCAGGTCCGGGGTCACATCCATTATGGATAGGCGCTGGAGAATTACAATCTGAACTGTTATAAATAGAAGAAAAGATACTACAAGAAAAAGGGTTCTCTTAGTCACTCAAAAGCTCTCCTTTAGGATTCAAGATTATCTGGACATCTTCTAAACGATTCATATTTACTCTGGGCACAACTCGAGCCCTCTTTTCCAGTCCTCCCACCCCGGTAAAGACTTCTTCTATTGAACCAATGGCAAGTCCGGTGGGAAATATTCTCCCCATTCCTGAAGTTATAATCAAGTCACCAACCTTCAAATCGGCAGTAGGAGGCAAGTACTTGAACAGGAGAAATCTATTCCCCGTACCGGCAATCACCCCTTTCTCTCGATTCCTCTGAGCCATAGCTGAGAGCTCGCTATTCGAATCGGTTATCAATAGAACCTTGCTCATATCGCGGCTCAATTCGGTAATCCTGCCCACCAATGCCATTCCGGTATCTTGAGGATTGACATCTTCTTGCCAGGCAACGACGGGAACATCTTTCTTGATTCCGTGATTTGATCCTTTATCGATGAGCAAGACAGGGGATAAAAAGGAGGGAGCCCCTCCTATAACCCTAGCCGAAACTAGTTGGTAAGGAGCTTCTTTCTGGTACTCGAGGATTTTCTTCAGTCTCTCATTCTCAGAAACAATCTGCTCAATTTTCTCTCTCTCTTGAAGAAGCGAATTTAATCTTTCCCTGAGGACTTTGTTCTCTTCGCGGGCAGAAATGAGATGGGATATGCTCTCTCCAACTCGACTGGTCTCGTTTAATAGTCTACTCACTATTTGTGGACTAGGAGCCAATATATATAATAGGAGAGACCTACTTACCTCCACTATTCGACCAGTTCGAAAGATGAGAACGAGAAGAGAAATTGAGATATAAATTATTAGTAGCCTGGCCGGCTTATGCTTCTCATTTGGTAGCACCTAAATCACCGTTGTATGAGAAAATCTTATTTGCCTATCTCCTGTGTTTCAGTTTCTCCAATTGCTCAAGATAGGCGCCAGCTCCCAAGACCACGCATGTCAAGGGGTCGGGGGCAAGATTTACGGGAAGCTCCGTCTCTTTACTCAACAGTTCGGGAAGTCCTGCAAGCAAAGCTCCGCCTCCCACGAGAATAATCCCCCGGTCAACGAGGTCGGCAGACAACTCTGCAGGAGTATCTTCCAATGTATCCTTAATCAAAGTCACAATAGTCCTTATTGGACCTTTCAATGCCTCGTGCATCTCTCGAGAAGAGATCTTAACTGTTCTGGGCAAGCCGGTAGCGAGGTCACGGCCCTTAACTTCAATTAGCTTCTCTTCCTTCTGGGGAATTGCAGAACCAATTCTAATCTTCGTCTCTTCCGCAGTCCTTTCTCCTATCAATAGATTCCTTTCCTTCTTGAAATAGCTTATGATGGCTTCATCCATTTCATCCCCAGCTACTCGGACTGACCTGCAAAGCACCATCCCTCCCAAAGAAATAACTGCCACTTCAGTCGTGCCTCCGCCGATATCAACTATCATATTCCCTGCTGGATCCTGAACAGGAATTTCTGCGCCAATAGCCGCAGCCATCGGTTCATCAATCAGGTGTATCTCTCGCGCTCCTGCCTGTTCAGCAGCATCTCTAACCGCACGCCTTTCCACTTCAGTAATGCAGGAAGGAACACCTATAACCATCCGTGGATGTAATAAACTCCGTCGGTTATGCACCTTCTTTATAAAATGTCTAATCATCTTTTCTGTTACTTCAAAATCGGCAATAACTCCATCCCTCATTGGGCGAAAGGCAGTTATATTCGCAGGTGTCTTCCCCACCATCTTTTTGGCCTCGGTGCCTACCGCCAAGATTTCTCCAGTGTCCTGATTGATTGCCACTACCGAAGGTTCCCAGAGCACAATGCCCTGGCCTTTTACATAAACAAGCGTAGTCGATGTGCCGAGATCTATTCCCATATCGTTGGAAAATAGTCCTAAAATAAAATTAAACATTCTTTCTCTCCTCTATTCCGACTTCTCTAAAGGACCACAGAGTTTGACCAAATCTACCCTTGCCCTGTCCCCTTGTCGGTAGCCCAACTTTATAATCTTCGTATACCCACCAATCCTGTCCTTAAACCTCGGGACAAGACTTTCAAAAATTTTCTTTAGCGCTTCCTTATCCTTTATTCTCTTCTTCACTTCCCGGAGGCTATTGAAATCTCCCTTTTTCGCCTTAGTGATTACCATCTCAGCGAATCTCCTCAATTCTTTGGCTTTTGCCTCTGTGGTTATAATCTCCTCGCTTTTGAATAGTGCCGTAGCAAGATTAGTCAGTAAACAATTTCTTTCGCCAGTAGTCCGCCCCAGTTTTCTTCCCGCTTTTTCACGCATCTCTCTACTCTTCTACCTTCTCTTTTTTCTCTTTGAACTTTTCTGGCAGAGCCATTCCCAGGGTTAGCTCCACCCCTTTTTGCTTGCCCAGTTCGGCTATCTTCTTCTTTATTTCATTTAAAGACTTCTTGCCAAAATTTCGGAAAGATAGTAACTTATCTTCGCTTTGTCTCACCAGGTCTCCGATAGTCTTAATTTTGGCGCGATTCAAGCAATTAATAGAACGCACAGTCAATTCTATTATATTCACCGGAAGACCCAGCACGATTTCCAGAACCTCTTCGGTCTTATCTTTTTCTGGCGGTTTCTCTTCTTCTTCCGGCTGTTCCTCAAAATTGATGAATATGTTCAGCGAATCTTTCAAAATCTTGGCTGAGTAGGCTAAGGCGTCCACTGGCTTTACACTGCCGTCAGTCCATATTTCGAGAATCAATCTGTCATAATCTATGGACCGACCCACTCGTGCATTTTCCACATTATAGTTCACTTTTATCACTGGAGTATAAATTGCGTCAACAGCAATAACCCCGAGTTCTTGGTTGGCGCGTGGATTCTGTTCAGCAGGCAAGTATCCACGACCTTTGGTTACTTCTATTTCCATCTCCAAGCTGGTGTCTCTATCGAGAGTGGCTATATGGACAGAGGGGTTTAAGACCTCGATGTTACTGTTAAGCTTGATATCTTTTGCCGTCACTTCTCCTTTTTTCGTTGCATGGAGATATATCTTTTCTGGCCCGTCACTGTATAGTTTAAACCTGAGCGACTTCAAATTCAGGATTATCTGCGTAGCATCCTCAACAACGCCAGGGATTGTGGAAAATTCATGCATTGTGCCTTTAATTTTCACAGCACTAACTGCAGCACCCTCCAACGAAGACAAAAGAATCCTACGCAGTGAATTCCCAATCGTATGGCCGTACCCCCTTTCGAACGGCTCAGCCGTAAACTTGCTATAACTATCGGTAGCTGTCTCTTCATCACAGACAAGCCTTTTCGGCATTTGAAAATCTTTGAGCCTCATATTACCCCCTTACCATTATGAGTTAAGATTGAAATTCAAAGAACCGAACAGGGAAAACCAATTTCTGCTCCGAACCGTAATTCTTAAATCGTGAGGCGACCTACTTGGAATATAGTTCCACAATTAGCTGTTCTTGAACCGGAATAGAAATCTCTTCCCTCTTGGGAAGTTCTAATATTGTCCCAGTGTTTGTTGCCTGGTCAAATTGTATCCAGGAGGGAAAGCCCTTTTCCCTGGCCTTTTCCTGACTAGCCTTAACGAACGCTAAATCCTTACTTTTCTCATCCAGAGAGATCTTATCACCGACCTTCACTTGAAATGATGGAATATTGACACGCCTTCCATTCACCTGGATATGTCTATGTCGAACTAACTGGCGTGCCTGATTAATGGAAGAAGCAAATCCGAGACGGAAAACGATATTGTCCAGTCTACATTCCAATAACCTCAGAAGATTTTCTCCCGGCAAACCCTTCATCCGCTCCGCCATCCTGAAGTATTTGCGAAACTGTTTTTCCAGAACTCCCGAAATCTGTCTAGCCTTCTGTTTCTCTCTCAATTGCATTTCATACTTTGAGGCTCTATCACGCACTTCGCCAAACTCACCTTGAAGAGAACCTTTTTTTTCAATCGCACACTTAGGAGTGAAACATCTCTCTCCCTTCAGGAACAACTTCATCTTTTCCCGACGACACAGCTTACATACTGGCCCTCTGTATCTCGCCACTATATCCTCCTTCTAAACGGTCTACTTTAGATTCTATACTCTTCTCTGTTTTGGTGGACGGCAACCATCGTGGGGAATTGGGGTTACATCTTTAATGCTCGTAATCTCTATCCCTGCCGATTGCAACGAGCGAATAGCTGTTTCCCTGCCAGCCCCGGGCCCCTTCACATAGACAGCGACCTGCTTGACGCCCTGTTCAATTGCTTTTCTGGCAGTAGCCGTGGCAGCCATCTGGGCCGCAAAGGGTGTACCTTTACGGGCTCCCTTGAAGCCTGACACTCCAGCTGAACCCCAGGCAACAGTATTCCCCTGCTTATCAGTTATGGTAATTATGGTATTATTGAAGGTAGCCTTAATATATGCCTTGGCTTCAATAACGCCTTTTACCAACTTTTCCTTATAGGGTTTTTCCACCGTCACCACTTTCTTTTCTTCGACCATATCCTATACCTATTCTTTACTCTCCACTTTCTCTATTATTTCCTTTTTCACCGTACCAACTGTCTTCCTCCGGCCTCGCTTGGTGCGAGCATTTGTCCTCGTCCTTTGACCCCGCACTGGCAATCCACGACGATGACGGATACCTCGATAGCAACCGATATCAACCAGCCTCCTAATATTCTCCTGAACATTTCGTCTTAGGTCGCCTTCCACTCTCAAATTCTTCTGGATTATTGACTGTATAGCGCTAACTTCACTTTCAGTCAGGTCCTTCACTCGGGTATCAGGATTGACGCCAGCCTCGTGGAGAATATTATTGGATAGATTCCTTCCAATTCCATAGATATACGTTAGCCCAATTTCAACCTTCTTCTGCGAAGGCAATTCGACTCCTGCTATACGAGCCATAGACTACTCCTTTCCCTCACCCCTGTCTCTGTTTATGTTTCGGGTTGGTGCAGATTATCCTCAGCACTCCTTTTCTCTTTATTATCTTGCACTTCTTACATATAGGCTTAATTGATGCCTTCACCTTCATTACAAACCTCTATTTATGGCGATAGATTATCCTTCCCCTAGTCAAGTCGTACGGAGAAAGTTCTACCCTAACCTTGTCTCCAGCCAGTATCTTAATGAAGTGCATCCTCATTTTGCCAGAAATGTGAGCCAAAACCCTGTGGCCACTATCCAGCTCAACCCGGAACATGGCATTGGGTAAAGTTTCGATAACCGTTCCTTCTACTTCTATCTTTTCTTCCTTGGGCATAGACGCTCCAAAAAACTACTGGAGTTCCGTGAGTATCTCGGGGCCATTATCTGTAACTGCTATAGTATGTTCAAAATGGCTAGACAAACTCCCATCAGCAGTTACGACCGTCCAGTTGTCGCCAAGAGTTTTTACCTCATATCCTCCCATATTAACCATAGGCTCAAGTGCAAAGACCATGCCTACTTTCAAATAGGGGCCAGTGGACCTCCTGCCAAAATTGGGAATTTGTGGGTCCTCGTGCATTTTCTGTCCAATGCCGTGGCCAACGAGATCTCTGACAACTGAGAAACCGTTACTTTCCGCACACTCCTGAATTGCGGCAGATATGTCGTAAAGCCTGTTGCCCGGAACCATTTCGGCGATTCCACAGAAGAGGGCGCTCCTGGTGACATCTATCAATCTTTGGGCTTGTTTCGATATATTTCCCACAGGTAGAGTAACCGCCATATCACTGTAGTAACCCTTATAAAGAACTCCGAAGTCGATACTGATGATATCTCCCTCACGCAATCTGTAGTTCCCCGGGACGCCGTGAACAACCTGGTCATTAACCGATGTGCAGATGGAACCCGGAAAACCTCGAAAACCGAGAAAGGCCGGAATAGCCTCATAAATTTTTGTTAGAGTAAAGGCCATACTGTCCAGCTGCTTTGTGGTTACTCCAGGCTCAACCTTTTCCATCAGTTTCTGGCATACCTTCGCCACAATTTGACCACTCTTCCTCATTTTTTCTATCTCTTTGGGAGATCTCAATATAATCATCTTTATAGACCGGAAGCTAAACCTCAAAAACCACTATCAAGAAACTTACATAACTCCTCAAAGACTTCCTCTATCCCTCTATCGGCATTAATTGTTGAGAGAAGGCCACGGCTACCATAATACTCAATAAGTGGATGAGTTTCCCTCCTGTAAGTGTTCATTCTTTCCCTTATCGTCAATTCGCTATCGTCCTCTCGCTGGAACAATTCAGCGCCGCATTGGTCACAAATACCCTCAATATGGGGCGGGTTAAAGACCAGATGGTAAGTGGCACCACATCGAGTACAAACACGCCTCCCGGTCAACCGCCTAACCGCCTCTTCCTCACTAATTTCCAAGTAGACAACGCGATTTATGGGACTATCGCCTTCTCTTAGAATACCGTTCAGAGATTCTGCCTGAAGGACTGTCCTGGGAAAACCGTCCAGTATGAAACCTTTCCGGCAATCCTTTTCTCGCAGTCTTCTCTTTACGATTTCCAAAATAGCCCCGTCAGGAACCAGTCCGCCTGAGTGAATGGTCGCCCGAGTCTTTCCATCGAGATAACCTTCTTCTCTAAGCCCAAGTCGAAGAATATCACCTGTGGAAATGTGAGGAAGACCATATTTTTCTGCAAGCCTTTTCGCCTGGGTACCTTTACCACTGCCAGGCGGTCCTAAGAGAACCATTCTCATACGAGCTACCGGAACTCTGTGACATATTGAATTATCTAATATTGAAATATCTGCCTTTTATTCTACCCTTCTTCATAAAGCCTTCGTAATGGCGCATAATCAAATGAGACTCTATCTGTCCGATGGTGTCTAAAGCAACACCTACCATAATCAATACAGCAGTTCCTCCAAAGATATGGGCAATAGCAGGAGGGGCGTTAACCCAGCCTATGGGATATTCGGGAAGAATCGCAATACTAACTACGAAAAGCGCTCCTGCCAATGTTATCCTTGTCAATACGCGGTCAATGTAGAAAGCTGTAGATTGGCCGGGCCTTATTCCGGGAATAAATCCGCCCCACTTTTTCATATTCTCAGCAAGGTTATTGGGATTAAATGTAATTGCCGTATAGAAGTAGCAGAAAAATATGATCAATCCAGCATAAAGAAACGTATATAACCAATGGCCAGGCCGCAAGAAGTTGCCAACTTTTTCCATAAATTCTACATTGGGGAAGAACTGGGCAATAGTGGCCGGGAACATCATTATTGCCACGGCAAAGATGACCGCGATTACTCCCGACTGGTCAACCTTTAGAGGAAGGAATGTGCTCTGCCCCCCGTACATTCTGCGGCCGATGATTCTTTTGGCATACTGCACAGGAATCTTCCTCTGCGCCTGCTCGACCCAGACCACGCTGGCAGTAATACCAAATACTAATACCAATAAGAATAGTAACCCAAAGAGTGTCATTTCCTCGCTTCCGAAAAGGCGAAAGACATTCCCCACCGCTTGAGGCAAGCGGTCTACTATGCCAGCAAAGATGATGAGGGATATTCCATTGCCCACACCCCTCTCCGTAATCTGTTCTCCCAGCCACATTATCAACACCGTCCCTGCGGTCAAAGTCAAAATAGTCATCAATTGGAAACTGAGTCCGGGATTCCTTACCACTGAAGCTCCCATTGGTGATTTCACCGATTGCATCCAGAAAGTGAGCCCGAACGCCTGAATGGCAGCTATGAGGAGCGTCCCGTAACGGGTTACCTGCGTAATCTTTCTTCTACCGAACTCTCCCTCTTTAGATAGTCTCTCAAGATATGGAACGGCTGTCTGCAAAAGAGACATAATGATAGAAGCGTTTATGTAGGGCATAATACCCAAAGAGAATATGGACAGTCTATTGAGAGCCCCTCCAGAGAACATATCGAGAAATCCGAATAGAGTCCCCCGCTGAGTCTCAAAGAAAGCCTTCAAGGCTGAAGCATCAATTCCCGGTGTGGGAATGGCCGCTCCAACCCTATACGCCGCCAGAATCCCGAGAGTAAATAGTATCTTCTTCTTCAGTTCTGGTATCTTGAAAATATCGGCTACACTTCTTAACATTAGTAGCCCTCCTATTCCGTTAAGATTTCAATAGTTCCCCCGAGTTTCAAAATCTTCTCTTTAGCACTTTTACTTAAGCCATTCACTTTTAGCTTGAATTTCTTTGTTATCTCCCCACTCCCCAGAATCTTTACTGGCAAGTCCTTTTTTATCAATCCTTTTTCCTTAAGGGTGGAAGGGTTAACCTCCTCGCTCTCACTAAATCTTTCTTCAAGGTCTGCAAGATTCACTATGTTATATTCCTGCTTCGATTTGCTGGTAAATCCTCTCTTAGGTAGACGGCGAATAAGTGGCATCTGGCCTCCTTCAAAACCGAGTCTTGGTCCTCCGCCTGAGCGGCTCCTCTGCCCTTTATTTCCTCGACAGCTTGTCCCGCCATGGCCTGAAGCTGGGCCCCGGCCCACTCTCTTTCTCCTATGTCTACTTCCGATGGATGGAGCAAATTCTGACAACTTCATTCTCTTTTCCTCTCGTCTCTATTAACCTTACAATTCTTCTACCTTCTTACCTCGCAGTTCTGCAACTTTCTCTCTCGTTCTAAGACTTTCCAACCCTTTCATTGTGGCATGTACCACATTGATTGGATTATTCGATTTAAGGGACTTAGTCAGAATATCCTTTATACCCGCAGCCTCAACTACTGCTCTTACCGGGCCTCCTGCTATTATTCCTGTCCCCGGACTTGCTGGTCTCAGTAGCACCTTACCGGCTCCAAATTCGCCAATCACTTCATGGGGAATTGTGTTTCCCACAAGGGAAACGGCAATTAGGTTCTTTCCCGCTCTGGCCATTGCCTTCTGGATGGCAGATTGGACTTCTCTTGCTTTGCCCATACCACAGCCAACATAGCCATTCCCGTTCCCCACAACTACGAGAGCCGAAAAGCCAAACCTTTTCCCTCCCTTGACTACTTTAGCAACTCTATTCACACTTACAACCGTCTGCTTCAGTTCTAAACCTTCCGCGCTAATCCTTGCCAAATTATTTCTCCTCTATGTGAATCAGCCTGTGCTCAATAGGGGAAACTCTTCGTTTCCCCTGATTGTGCTCGCTTCGCTCGCTGTCACCCCTTCAGCAATGGTTATTACTATCTATGTGAATCAGCTCCGAAGGAGTCCCGATACTATCTTTCAAAACTCCAATCCGCCTTTGCGGCAAGCTTCAGCCAGAACCTTCACCCTCCCATGGTATGCATATCCACCCTTGTCGAATGATACGCTCTTAATGCCAGCTCCCTTTGACTTCTCGGCAAGCAGTTCCCCTACTAAAGCTGCCGCCTCAGTCTTCTTCAATTTACTGACTTTAGTCTTGATTTCGGGAGAAAGCGTAGAAGCTGTCACGATTATCTTGCCGAGCTCATCATTAACTATCTGGGCATAGATGTGTCGGGAACTCTTAAAGACACATAGTCTGGGACGAGAGCCACTCCCGAATAGCCTCTTTCTCACTCTTAAGTGTCTGATTTTTCTTCCCAGTGAACGACGAATCAAACTATTTTCCTCCTTTAGGAGCTCCCGCACCAGTTACTGCAGCAGCTTTCCCCACCTTCCTTCTAACCTGTTCGTCTATATATCTTATTCCTGTACCTTTATATGCCTCAGGAGGCTTAAACCTCCTTATCTTGGCAGCAACCTCACCCACCAGTTGCTTATCGATTCCTGAAACCAGAATCTGTGTCTGCTTTTCTACCTTTATATCGATTCCCTCAGGTATCGGGAATCTCACAGGATGGGAAAAACCGACTTGTAAGACTAAAACTCTCCCCTCCAGTTGTGCTCGAAACCCCATGCCAATAATGACCAATTCTTTCCTAAAACCCTTCGTCACTCCCATAATCAAATTGTTGATTAGACTGCGGGTTAACCCGTGAAGAGCGCGATAGTATTTACTCTCCGAAACCCTTTCCACAAAAATCTTACCGTCCTTCTTGGTAACCTTTATGTTGGGAGATATCTTATGGGTTAGCCTCCCCAAAGGGCCGGATGCTTCAACAGTATCACTACCTATTTTTACTTCAACTCCTTCTGGCACTGCAATTGGTTTTCTACCTATCCTCGACATATTCCTCACCAAACATAACAGAGGACTTCTCCACCGACTTTTGCTTCTCGACACTTCCTATCAGTCATAACTCCTTGAGATGTGGAAATAATCGCTACGCCCAGTCCCCTAAATACCCTGGGAACCCTATCTGCAGTACAGTATAGTCTTCTTCCTGGACGAGAAATCCGCTTCAGGCCCTTAATAACCCTATCTTGATTAGGCGTGGTATACTTCAAATAGACCCTGAGGATCCCCTGTTTCCGGTCAGAGATGAACTTATAGTTGGCTATATACCCTTCTTCCTTCAGAATCTTTGCAATTTTTTCATTTAACTTAGTCGCAGGAATGTCCACTTTCCCCTTCATCTTCTCATTAGCATTACGAATCCTGGTAAGCATATCTCCAATGGGATCCGAAACAGACATCTATCTCCTCCTCTACCAGCTCGCTTTTACCACTCCCGGAATTTCTCCTTGGCGCGCTAATTTACGGAAGCATATTCTACATAGTGCAAAATCGCGTATATATCCTCGCGGTCTACCGCAAAGACGGCAGCGGTTCCGCCTTCTTGTCACGAACTTTGGTGTCCGTTTAGACTTTGCAATTAGACTTTTCTTAGCCAAAAGGACCTCCTGTGAATCTGCTCCGAAGGAGTCCGACGCCTGCATCGGGATTCGGAGTCCTGTCGGACCTGTGCTCCCCTCACCCCAACCCTCTCCCCAAAGGGGAGAGGATAGAATGGTTCCATTATCTATGTGAATCTGCTCCGAAGGAGTCCGACGCCTCCATCCGAATTCGGAGTCCTGTCGGACCTGTGCTCACTCTACTCCTTCCGGAAAGGCATACCAAAGCCACTTAATAACTCATACGCCTCATTCTTGTTCTTGGCTGTGGTTGCTATGGTAACATTCATTCCCTTAATCTTACTAACCTTAGCTATACTAATTTCTGGAAAAATTGTCTGTTCCTGAATTCCCAGATTATAGTTTCCCTGGCCATCAAATCCCTTAGGGGAGACTCCCCGAAAGTCTCGAACTCTCGGCAATGCTACATTGATTAAACGGTCAAGAAACTCGTACATTATATTCCCGTGGAGAGTTACTTTACAGCCTATCGGCATCCCCTTGCGAATTTTGAAGTTGGAAATCGACCTCTTGGCTCTGGTCACCACTGGTCTCTGTCCTGTTATCGCCGCCAGCTCCTCTACTGCCTCGTCTAAGACCTTTATATCCTCTTTCGCCGCCGAAACTCCCATATTGATCACTATCTTATCGAGTCTGGGCACTTCCATAATGTTCTTATATTTTAGACGCTTCATCAGTTGATGGACAATCTCTTTCTTATATAATTCTCTTAATCTCGCCATCCTACTTTCCCTTCGGGAAAGAATTATTAATTATGATTTATGAATTACAAAATAGGACACCAACCTTGGATTATTACACTACCATTTCTCCACATTTTCGGCAAACCCTTATCTTCTTCCCATCGCTCAACCGGTCCATCTTTACTCGAGTGGCCTGGTTACATTTAGGACAAATCAACTGCACATTAGAAATGTGAATTGGTGATTCTTTCTCCGTTATTCCTCCTGGCTCAGTCTGAGTTGGCCGGGTATGCCTTTTTATGAAATTTATCTTGCTTACAATCACTCGAGAAGTTTCCGGGAAGACCTTAAGCACTTCACCAGTTTTCCCTTTATCTTTACCAGTCTTTACCACTACTTTGTCTTTCTTCTTAATCGATAACATCTAAACTCACCGGAAAATCATACGACTTCAGGAGCCAGAGAGACTATCTTGGTAAATCCCTTATCTCTCAATTCACGAGCAATTGGCCCAAAAATTCTAGTCCCTTTAGGCTCATTATTAACATCAACAATCACCGCACCATTCTCATCAAATCTCACATAGGAACCATCGGGGCGGCGCATCCATCTCCTCATTCTAACAACGACTGCTCTCACCACATCGCCCTTCCTGATTGGAGCCTCCGGTAGGGCATCCTTGACTGAAGCTACAATTATATCTCCCAAGCCTGCATATCTTTTCCTAGTTCCACCAATGACTCCTATACAAGCAATCTTCCTTGCTCCTGTATTGTCAGCTATATCTAATCTCGTGCGTAACTGTATCATATCAAATCTCTTTAGCCTTCTCCAGGATCTCCAGAATCCTCCACCTCTTCGTCTTACTCAAAGGCCTAGTCTCGGCGATTCTAACCCTATCTCCCATATGGGACTCGTTCTTCAAGTCATCGACCACAAATTTCTTTCTTCTTCTAATTACCTTATGGTATCGAGGATGGCTGAACAACCTCTCTGTTACCACAATTCGAGTCTTATCCATCTTGTCACTCACCACTTCGCCAATCCTGATTTTGCGTTTTGCTCTTCCTTCTTTCATACTTTCTCCCCCTGAATTCCGCCTTCTTTATCTTTAGAAAGTTCTCTTTCGGAAAGGATCGTCTCAATCCGTGCAATATCTCTACGGAGTAACCTAATCTCCAGGGGATTCTTCAACTGACCAGAGCTACTTTTAGACCTAAGTTGAAATAGTTTCTGCTTGGTCTCATTCAATCTCTGCTGTAACTCGAGAACATTCAGTTCTCGCAATTTGCTTGCCTTCATCTACCTACTCTCCCCTTGCCAAAAAGAGAGTCTTCATTGGCAACTTATGACCAGCCAGGCTCATTGCCTTTTCTGCCTCTTGCCGTTCAACTCCCTCAATTTCAAATAGGACCCTTCCCGGCTTTACCACAGCTACCCAGCCCGCTGGGTCACCCTTCCCCTTCCCCATCCTGGTCTCTGCTGGTTTCTTAGTGAATGGCTTATCGGGGAATATCCTAATCCAGATCTTCCCGCCCTTCTTTAGTGAACGGGTCAAAGCTACTCGGGCAGCCTCAATCTGTTGCGCCGTTACCCAAGCAGGTTCAACAGCCTGCAATCCAAACTCACCAAAATCTATCCTGTTTCCCCGGCAGGCAATACCTTTCATCCTTCCCCGCTGTGTCTTGCGGTATTTAACCCTCTTGGGCATCAGCATCCATGTTCACCTCATCATCTTCTGTCTCTTCAATCTTTTCTTTCTCTTGCTTAGGAGTAAGTTCGCCAGGCTCTTCCTCCTCTACTTTTTTGGTGAGTTCCTCCTTGAAGACCCACACCTTAACTCCAATCTGGCCGTATGTCGTAACCGCTTCGGCAAAACCATAATCAATGTCTGCCCGGAAAGTCTGCAGTGGAATCCGTCCTTCTTTTAGCCACTCAGTGCGAGCTATCTCCGCCCCGCCAAGCCGACCACTTACACATACCTTAATCCCTCCCGCTCCAGCTTCCATTGCCCGCGTAATTGCCCTCTTCATCACCCTACGATAAGGCATCTTCTTCTCTAATTGCAATGCAATCCCCTCAGCCAAGACCTGAGCATCCAGTTCCGGCTTCTTTATGGGGATAATGTTGATAAACACTTTCTTATCTGTCATCTCTTCTAAGTCTTTTCTTAAGTTCTCAATGTCAGCCCCTCGCTTGCCGATGACTAAGCCCGGCCTGGCTGTATGGATATCCACTCGCAAAGATTTCCCAGCCCGCTCAATTCTTACTTTGCTGACCCCGCTTTGATAGAGCTTCTTCTTAATGAACCCCCTTATGGCTAAATCCTCATGGAGCATTTGGCGAAAAGTCTTTCCACCAAACCACTTCCCTTCCCAACTTTTAATATAACCAAGACGACTTGCAACTGGATGAACTTTTTGTCCCAATTCTTACCCCCTTGCATAGGCCTTACGGTTCTCCACAACTATATATATGTGACAGGTCCTTCTCTTAAAAGGCGCTGCTCGACCCATAGCTCTGGGCATGAAACGCTTTAAGGAAGGCCCTCCACCTACATAGGCCTCCGCAATATATAGATTTTCTTTATCAGTGGGAGTCCGTGTATTGGCCACTGCTGACCTCAACACCTTCTCCACAGCATTAGCTGAACTCTTGGGAGTGAACTTCAAAATCTCGTAGGCCTCCAGTACTCCTTTACCTCGAATCAAATCTAAGACTTGACCGACTTTCCTGGGGCCTATCCTGACAAATTTGGCTACTGCCCTTGTTGCCAACTAAGACCTCCCCAATTAAGTTAGTTCCTTGAGTACTTTAGTATGGGCGGCACCATGGCCCCTAAAGAATCTCGTAGGAGCGAACTCTCCTAACCGATGGCCCACCATATTTTCAGTTAAATAGACAGGAATGAACTTCCTTCCATTGTGGACTGCCACGGTATGGCCGACAAATTCAGGAGTTATAACAGAACTTCTCGCCCAGGTCTTTACTACTTTCTTCTGCCCAGAGACATTCATTTCTTCAATCTTTTTTAGAAGACTCTCATCTACATACGGACCTTTCTTTGTTGACCGAGACACTTTCTACTTCCTCCTTTTCAAAATAAGAGCATCCGACCTCTTCTTTTTCCTTGTCTTGAAACCCTTCGCCGGCTGCCCCCAGGGAGAACGAGGCAAATTGTGTCCCTTGCTCTTCCCCCGACCACCGCCTAGAGGATGGTCTACTGGATTCATTGCTCCTCCCCTCACTGTCGGTCGAATGCCAAGATGGCGCCTGATTCCTGCATTCCCCAACTTGATACTCCCATGTTCAATATTCCCGAGTTGTCCGATCGTAGCCCTGCAGTCAAGTGAGGCAAGCCGAATCTCTCCCGAAGGAAGCCTCAATTGGACAAAATCGGCCTCTTTTGCCAGTATCTGAGCACTTCCACCTGCACTTCTAACTATTTGGCCTCCACCGCCAGGCTTTAACTCTATGTTATGAACCATTAAGCCTACCGGAATGTTCTTCAGCGGGAGAGTGTTACCTACAGTAATCGGCGCAGAATCTCCACTTTCGACAGTATCTCCTACCCTCAGGCCGAGAGGCTGAAGAATGTATCTCCTCTCTCCGTCAGCATATTCCAAAAGAGCAATACGACAGGAGCGGTTGGGGTCATACTCTATGGCCGTAACTTTTGCTGGGATGTTAACCTTGTCCCTCTTAAAATCTATAATCCTATAACTTCTCTTATGGCCTCCTCCTCTATGTCTCACAGTAATATGTCCCAGGCTGCTCCTTCCGCCATGCGAACGAAGACCGACCGTTAAGGATTTTTCCGGTTCGGTTTTTGTAATCTCCTCTCCTGCCGCTCTTGTGGCAAACCTTCTCCCTGGCGATGTTGGCTTATATGTCTTTATTGCCATCTTATTCTCCCCTTAAAGGAAAGCCTCGCTCCGACACTATACTATGCCCCTTCAAATATTCTTATAGTATCCCCGGTCTTAAGGGTAACCACTGCCTTCTTTCTTCTGGCTCTATGCCCTTCATACATTCCCAATCTCTTTTTCTTACCTTTAAGATTGGATGTGTTCACCTTAACTACTCTCACCTTGAACAGCTCCTCCACAGCCTTCTTAATCTGAGTCTTACTCGCCCCGGGAGATACATAGAATGTATATTTGTTCTCTTCTCCTCGAAGAGCTGTAGATTTCTCCGTTATCAGTGGGCTTCTAATTATCTGATATGGGTCGAACATTAGCATAATCCTTCTACAATAGGTTCTATGGCATCGCGAGTAATAACTATATTTTCATATTTCAACAGGTCGTGCAAATTGATATTCCCTGCAGAAATCAACTTAACCCTGGGCAAATTGGCAAAAGCCCTCCAAAGATTCGTTTCTCTTTCCTTCACAATCACGAGGGTTCCTACAAGTAGACCCAGCTTTTCCAAGAAGGATTTTGCTTTCTTAGTCTTTCCCTCTTCGACCATCAAAGAGTCTATAACTTTCAGCCTATTCTCCCGTATCTTTTCCGATAAGACCTGTTTTATGGCATTCCTTCTCTTCTTTTTTGGGAAAGCCATCTCATACGAGCGAGGCTTCGGCCCAAATATAATGCCTCCATGCCGCCACAGGGGCGAGCGATTACTTCCCGCCCGTGCTCTTCCAGTACCTTTCTGCCGCCAGGGCTTAGCCCCACCTCCAGAAACTTCACTTCTCGTTTTTGTGCAAGCTGTCCCCTTCCTTGCCATTGCCAGTTGCCTGATTAAAGCTTCCTGAACCAGTCCCGGATTGAGCTCTTGGCCAAATACCTCCTCGGGCAAACTTATTTTGCCTCTATTCTCACCGTTGGAACTGAGTAGCTCTACTTCCGGCATTAGTCCTCCAAATATAGTCTCTTAACTCTGTTTCTCCTTCTTCTCCCGAACCTTCGGTTTCTCCTGTATCGTCTTCTTCTGTTTCCTACTCTTCGATATGACAAGGAGCCCTCTCTTTACTCCCGGCACAGCTCCCTTGACCAAGATTAGATTGTCTTCAGGAATAACTTTTACCACTTCAAGCCCTTTCGCTGTACTCGAATTTCCACCCATCCTACCAGCCATCCTCATTCCCTTAAAAACCCGGGAAGGGAAAGAACTGGCACCAATGGAACCAACCCTCCTATGCTGGCAGGAACCATGGGAAGCGGGGCCACCTCTAAACCCCCACCTCTTTACAGGGCCAGCAAAACCTTTGCCTTTAGAGTTTCCCTCGACATCTACATACTCTCCCTCTTTAAATATATCTGCCCTAATCTCCTGGCCCAGCTGATACTCATCTATATTATCAACACGAAACTCCTTCAAATATTTCACAGGTCTAACCTTCGCCTTTTCAAAGTGTCCCCTTTCGGCCTTATTTAGACTTTTTTCTTTTCTTTCACCATATCCTACCTGGATAGCGTTGTATCCTTCTTTGGAAAGGCTCTTCTTTTGTAATACAAAACAGGGACCCGCCTTAATTACCGTAACAGGAAGGACCTCTCCTTTCTCAGAGAATAACTGGGACATTCCCACTTTCTCACCAAGAATTTTTATCATTATGAATCCCTCTATCTCTATAGCTATTCTCTAAAGCTTTATCTCCACATCCACGCCAGCCGGAAGATTCAATTTCATAAGAGCATCTATGGTCTGAGGAAGTGGCTCAAGTATGTCCACAAGCCTCTTGTGTATTCGCATTTCAAACTGTTCTCTCGACTTCTTATCTACATTGGTAGACCTGAGAACCGTATACCTGCGAGTCTTGGTCGGTAGAAGAATCGGCCCTGAAATCTTCGCTCCCGTTCTTTTTGCAGTGGCTACTATCTCTTTAAGAGACTGGTCGAGCATCTTGTGGTCATAAGCCTTAAGTCTTATCCTTATCCTCTGATTCGCCATTCTCCAACTCCATAGAATCGATCTCTCCTACAAGGGAGAGGATTGCAACTCCAAAAACCATCCCCACTTCTTAATACCCCGAGATTTGAAAAATGGTTTGCGAAGAACTTCAGGAATTTTAGCCAAAAGACAACCTATTTTCTCCCTAAGCAAATCACTGTCTGATCCCCCCGACCTATCGGGGGGAGAGTTTTGATTTGCGCTCAACGGAGTCTGAAGTCTTTTGGCGTCGGAAAATTCCTTAGCGATGAGCAAACTATTCTTCAAGTCTTATCCGAGCAACTGCGAAAACTATCCCCACCTCGCCAAACCTGCGGGTTCGATTTATCGAACCCCTACATCAAATTCCCTTAACCGCAATTGAAGATAGTTCGTGAAGAGCATTTGGAATTTCAGCCAGAAAACGAGGACGGCTCTTTCTTTCCCAAGCAAATCGTTGTCTGACGACCCCCCGATATAAATCGGGGGGAGGAGTTCCGATTTGCGCCCTTCAGAGTCCGAAATTTTCTGGCGTTAAGAAATTCCTGAGCGATGAACGAACTATTTTTCAATGCCAAA
>Ga0315308_1000209_pt1 | contig 31951 bp, 30 predicted proteins | sample TDP3_MG_FD_203078 | JGI IMG/M metagenome (GOLD analysis project Ga0315308, IMG submission 203078) | Freshwater sediment microbial communities from Lake Towuti, South Sulawesi, Indonesia - TDP3 | ecosystem: Environmental > Aquatic > Freshwater > Lake > Sediment | place: Indonesia: South Sulawesi...
CTCCATTGCCCAGTACCGAGCCGGCCACGTGGGTGCCGTGCCCACTGTTGACGTCACTGGCACCATCCCAGACCCGGTCGAAGATTTGGATGACGCGGGAGTTACCGCTGCCGTCTTCAAAGTCGTCGTGCAAATTGGCCGGCACGGTGGAGCCCTGGTCCAGGCCCGTGTCACAAACGGCTATAGTCTGTCCTGCGCCACGCAGGCCGTGGGTGTCCCACACGTCTCGCACGTCCATGATGTCGGCCGCTACGTTGTTGAGGAGTTGCCACTCCGGCGCCTGCTCCACCCATTTGACCCCGGAGATTCCGGCAATGGCCTCGATCTGGGTTGTGTCAATCTGGACCTTGATCTTACCTTTCCATTCGGTCTCCACTGTCTCCAGGACGGTACCTCCCAGAGCCTCCAATTGCCCCACGATCTGGGCCACGTCCTCTCCTTTGAAGACGACCACGATCAACTCCAACATTTCGGACCGGCCAGTAGCGGTGTACGTTTGTAGCAGGGATGGCGCGACGCGATAAGCCGGCTGGTACAGCCCGATCCAGCGCACACTTCTGGTGGATGCCAGGGAGGCCCGGGTGGCGTCGTTCATTTTCACGACAAAGGTAAAGTCGGGGATGTAGTCAAAGATTTTTGCGCCGGCCCCCGTCAGGGCGGCCTTATCGGCTTCAGTGATAGGGCCGTTGAATTGGACAAGGTAATAGCCTGTGCCGTCGTCCTGGTAGCTGTCCAGAGTCATGCCCGCAGCCGGGGTAGGCAGGCCAGGACCACTCAGAGGATCGAACTGGCCGCCGGCCAGACGAATGGGGATGCCTTCCCCATCGGAGAAAGGTGCCGGTTCGGTCGGGGTGCTGATGACCGAGATAGGGGTTTTCCCCTCAGGCGATGGCTCTTGTAAGGGTGGTCCTGCGTGTGCCAAGAACATGGAACTGGCAATCAAAAGCACGGCCACCACGACTATCCGAACGGTTTTCATTCTTTTCCCTCCAATAGCCTGCTATGTTCACACAAAGAACGTGCAGGTAGTGTAGTTTGGCATTATGCCCATAATGATTGTCCCCACAAGGCCACGCCCTTCGCCTTCGAGAGCGGTCAGATCAATTCCATCTCTCGCAACACGTTCAGCACCTTGGGCAATGGCTCTTGCCACAGCCACTCCACTCTCAGCCGGAAGCCGGGCACGGCCTCGGAGTGATATACCCCCTCGGCATCCACCGGCGCTCGCTCATAGTACCCTTCCGCATCCAACCGGTAGAAATCCGCCCGTTCGCGCTCCGGGTCAATCAACCAGTACTCCCGCACCCCGCCCAGTTCATATTCAGCGAGCTTCTCTCCCCGATCACGTAGCAGACTATCGGGCGAGGTGATCTCCACGACCACATCGGCCGGGCCGTCCAGCCGTGATTCCAGCAGGCGATCAAGATGTTCACGAGCCACAAACAGAATATCCGGCTCACGCCCCCGCTCCAGCTTCATTTGAAAAGGCGCGCTCAAAAAGACGAGTCCTGAAAGTATAGTAGTGATCAGCGCCCTTCGCCACACTGGCACTCGCCCCCTGAAGAATATACCAAAATTCCATTCCTAAGTCAAGTTCCTGCATCTCCTCTTATCCTTACCTTTCCCTCTTCACCGATGCGATTAACCTGATTCCCTGCCCGCACTTCTCGATACCACTCGATAGTCCTGCGCAACCCTTCTTCAAAAGGCACCCTGGCCTCGAACCCGAATTCCTCCCGGGCGCGGCTGATGTCTAGCGAACGCCGAGGCTGACCGTCGGGCTTGGAGGTGTCCCAAACCGTCTTGCCCTTAAAGCCGCTCAATTCCACGATGAGCTCTGCCAGATCCTTGATGGAGATCTCGAAGCCAGCTCCTAGATTGACCGGCTCACTTTTGTCGTATCGCTCCGCCGCCAGGACGATACCCCTGGCCGCATCCTCGACGTAGAGGAACTCCCGGGTAGCCCGGCCCGTGCCCCACACCACGATATGGCCTTCTCCCTGTTCCATGGCATCGAAGACCTTCTTGACCAGAGCGGGAATGACGTGCGAAGATTGAGGATTGAAATTGTCACCGGGGCCATACAGATTGACAGGCATCAAGAAAATCGAATTGAACCCATACTGCTGCCGATAGGCCTGGGATTGCACCAACAGCATTTTCTTGGCCAATCCATAAGGGGCATTGGTCTCCTCTGGATAGCCGTCCCACAGGTTCTCCTCCTTAAAAGGGACCGGCGTAAACTTGGGATAACAACAGATGGTCCCCAGAGCCACAAACTTTTTCACCCCAGCCAGTCGGGCTTCTTCCATCAATTGCACACCTATGATGATATTGTCGTAGAAAAGCTCCCCCGGCTTCTCCCGGTTAAGCCCAATGCCTCCTACCCTGCCGGCCAGATGGATCACCATGTCCTGGCCGCTTACCACCTTTCGACAGTTTTCCAGCTTACGCAGGTCACAGTCCGCCGATCTGGGGACAGTAATGGAGGCTCCCTCCTGACGCAGGATTGACACTACATAAGAACCAAGAAAACCAGCACCGCCAGTGACCAGAACCTTTTTACCTGCCCAGAATGACATCCGACCGTTCTCCCATCAATTTCCACATTCGTAGTTAAGTGAGGATTGCATCTATAGCTATCTCAAAGCCAGGGAGCACTTCAGAACGGGCCGTCTCGCCTGCGCCCCACTTGCCTAATAATGCATAAGTCCCTTCTCGTAGTACAAAGACTTCAACAGTGCCAGCATCGGGGTCCACGATCCAGTACTCTTGCACGCCGGTTTCGGCGTACAGAACCACTTTCTCCCGCCGATCTACCCACCAGTTGCTCGGCGAGAGCACTTCTACCACCAGTAGCGGGGCGCCTTCGATCTGTTTTTCACCGATCATCTCCGGGTGATCGGCCGGGATGACGATGATGTCCGGCTCCACGGGCGTCTCCTGCCCTGGCAGCATCACATCAATGGGAGCATCCAGCAACTCTCCCAGATTATGCTCCCAGATGAAATCTTCCAGGGCCCGTTCCAGTCGGCGTGAGACTCGTTGGTGCTTTGGTGTGGGGGCTGCAGTCATGTGAAGCACTCCTTTGATCACCTCATAACGCCAGCCATCGCTGGGCAAACGGAGCCAGTCCTCATAGGTCCATTCCCCTTGACGAGGGGGCCAGGGACGCTCAACCGGTTCCCTTCTGGCTGGCTTGACCCGCTCCTCTACTGTTGGTGTAACCATCATTCACCTCGCATAAAAGTTAAACGATGAATTGAAAAACTAAACATGGCCTACCCCTTTGTAAATGAACCCTGCTTCCTGTGCTTTCCTCATACTAAAAAGGTTGCGTCCATCAATCAGAACCGGCATCCGGAGCCGTGTTTTCAGATTTTCCAAGTCCAGCTCACGGTACTGGTCATGGGCGGCCATGACTACCACGCAATCGCTGCCGGTTACCACTTCTTCCAACTCATCATTGTAGCCCCTGACGTAGGGGTCGTGCACTGCTACCTCAGCGCCCAGTTCCTCCAGCCGCTTGAGCAGGGGGATGGCGGGCGAATTACGGGTGTCATCCGTATTCTCCTTATAAGCATAACCCAGAACAGCTATACGTGCTCCTCGCACTTCTCTACCGGCCTCGCGCAAGGCCCTTTCCACCAGTTCGAGCACGTGAAAGGGCATGCTGTCGTTGATCGCCCGGGCCGTCGGGATCAGCTTGGCCTCAAAGCCATCCCCTGCCCCGTGGACCAACAGCCATGGGTCCTTGGGTATGCAATGCCCTCCCACCCCTGGCCCTGGCAGGTGCATGTCCCGCTGGGGCGATTTGTTCACCAGTTGCCGTACCTTCCACACGTCGGCGCCCACACTCTCGCATAGGAGGGCTACCTCGTTGGCGAAAGCAATCTGTACATCTCGATACGTGTTCTCAACGGTCTTGACCAACTCGGCGGTAAGGCAGTCAGTGGGGTCCAAATCGGCCTTAACGATGTAGCGATAGAGCTCCACCGCCGCCTGGGCGGTTTCGGGACTCATGCCACCCACCACCCGGCTGCAATTCTCTATGTTGGCCAGCAGCTTGCCGGGCATGACCCGCTCCGGGCAATTGGCCAGATAGAAATCCTCGTTCAGTTTCAGGCCAGATGCTTCCTCCAGAATTGGCTTAACCACCGTCTCCATCGTCCGAGGGGCGATGGTTGATTCGACAATGACCAAGGTTCCAGGTTGCAAATTCTGCCCCAACCCTTGCAAAGTGGCCCGCAACGCTTCATAGCCTGGTCTCTTCGTAGTTTTATCCACCGGAGTCTCCACAGCGATCAGGGCTATCTGTGCCCGTCGGCACTCAGCGTAGTCGGTGGTCGCTTTCAGCCTGCCCTCTCGAATGACCTCAGCCAAAAGCCCAGGTAGACCAGGTTCTTTGCCTTCAATAGGACAGATTCCCCGGTTGATCTGTGCTATCTTCTCGTTGTCACGCCGAATCCCCACCACCTGAAAACCGGCTTTGGCGAACATGCAGGCCACGGGTAAGCCCACATAGCCCAGACCGATGACCACAATCCTGGCCGTTCTGTTATGGATGGCTTTCGCCAATTCACTTTCCAAGAGATACCCCCTTGTGCTCTGCTTCATTTACGACTATATAGCGTCCCCAGAACTCCTCCTCTCTCTTCGAAGACCGGTTCCCGGCCGCTGTGTTCCTTGAACTCGGTACGATACCCCTCACCACCCTGGATAAGGGCCAGAATCTCCTCCCCCGTCATCCTCTGCCCTCACCTCTCCGCCAGGGTGATCACTCTATGCTCCTGCCCTGATTCGACCAACCTCTGGGCCAGGGCCAGAGCCATCAAGCCGTCTTCCCCTCTCACAGCGGGCTCTCCATCTTCGAGCACTGCCTTAACAAAGGCTTCGATCTCAACCCGCAGGGGTTCCTTTTTCTCTATCTTCAGCCGGACCATGTTCCCTTCGCTCACCCCCCGCAGCAGGCCCAGGCTCCCCCACTGGCTGTCAGCATGGTCGTTCTCATAGAAGTAGAGGTCCTGGGTCAGATAGTTGACCAGAAGCATGCCCCTTTCACCGGTCACTGTAAGCTCTCTGATCTTGGTCGGGGTCAGCCAATTGATGCTCAGCAGGCCGATGACTCCGTTTTCGAACCGCAGCAAGCCCGAGAGTAAATCCTCATGGCCCGTGAGGATCTCCTGTTCCGTTTCAGCGTAGATCCTCCTCGCCTCTGAATCGAGCAGATAGCGCATGATGTCCAGGTCATGGGTGGCCAGGTCAATCACCACCCCCACGTCCCGCACTCTGGCTGGGAAAGGACCCAAGCGTCGGGCATGGATCTGGAAAACTTGTCCTGCTTCTCCCTGCTTCAGCCTCCGCTTCAGTTCGACGATGGCGGGATTGAAACGCTCAATGTGACCTACAGCGAGCTTGAGTCCTTGGCTGGCAGCGAGGGCCACCATCTCTTGGCCCTCCTTGACGGTGGAAGCGATGGGTTTCTCCACCAGGATGTGGCAGCCTCGCTGCAAAGCGGCCAGAGCCGTCTCGCGGTGAATCTGAGTAGGTACAGCGATGGAGACTACATCCAGTTTCTCATGGCGCAGCATCTCCCGGTAGTCGGTGTAACCTCTGGCACCATAGACGTGGGCCGCCCGCTCGGCTACTCCGCCATCCAAATCGGCCACGGCCACCAGGTCCACACTTTCCAGTTCATTATAAATCCTGGCGTGGTTCCAGCCTATACTTCCCACGCCGATCACTGCTGCCTTGATTGTCATCTGTCTCTTTCGTTCTTCTCTGATCAATCTTCAATCCCAGCCGAGACTTTTATCTCCTACCCCTGCTCACTTTGAAGCTGTGATACTGCTTCTACAATCCTCTCCAGATCTGCCTGGCTGAGAGCCGGGTGCACCGGCAGAGAAAGAACCTCCCGGCTCATTTCCTCCGCAACCGGCAGGCGGTCAGTGTAGCCCAACTCCTGGTAGACAGGCTGTTTATGCACGGGCAGAGGGTAATAGATACCAGTGCCGATCCCCTGCTTCCTCAACTGTTCGATAATCTGACCCCGATCCCCTTTCACCCTGATGGTGTATTGGTGGAAGACATGCCGGTAGCCATCCTTAACTTGAGGGGTAATAACAACATCTTTCAGATGCTCTGTCAAATAGCGGGCATTGGCGATACGTTTCTCGTTAAAGACCTCGAGTTTCGCCAGTTGGGCCAGACCGAGAGCAGCCTGCAAGTCGGTCATCCTGAAGTTGTAACCCAGCAAGTCATGATAATAACGCTGCTTCATGCCATGGCTGCGCAAAAGCCTGACCCTCTCCGCCACCTGGTCATCGTCAGAGGTGACCATTCCTCCTTCAGCCGTGGTCATGTTTTTGGTCGGATAGAAAGAGAAGCACCCGGTTCCAAAACTGCCTGCCTTCTTTCCGTTGATAGAAGCTCCGTGGGCCTGGGCAGCATCTTCGATGACAACCAGCCCATGCCGGGCAGCGATGGCCATGATAGCCTCCATGTCACAGGGGTTGCCGAAGAGGTGCACCGGCAGGAGGGCTTTGGTGCGAGGGGTGATCCTGGCCTCGATCAGGGATGGGTCAATGTTGTAGGAAGACTCATCAATGTCCACGAAAACGGGCTTGGCCCCGACGAAAAGTATAGAGTTAGCCGAAGAAATAAAGGTGAAAGGCGAAGTAATGACCTCGTCGCCGGGGCCGATGCCGTGGGCCAGGAGCGCGAGATGCAGGGCGGTGGTGCCCGAAGAGGTGGCCACCGCATGGCGCACCCCACACATGGCGGCAAAGGCTCTTTCAAACTCCTCGACCTTTGGACCCTGAGCCAGCATCCCTGACTCCAGGACGGCAACGATGGCTTCCTTTTCTTCCTCTCCCATCAATGGTTTGGCTATCGGTATCATTTATTTGGTCCCTTTCTCCTGAGTTGCGAGGCAATGGGTCATGAGTCAATAAGCAACGGCCTGATTCACTGGCTGTCCCCTCACTTGTTAGTCCGTTGAATCATCAACCACCTCTCGCGGAAGGGAATAGGTGACATCACAGACCTGGCAACGCATCTCAATCATATCGGTGGACTCTTGTTCCACGACCAGCTTACGGCCGCAGCGGCAGACGAACCCTTTGAGGCGAGCCGGGCTACCCACCACCAACCCGTGATCGGGCACGTCCCGTATGACCACCGCACCGGCTCCCACCATGGCGAAACGGCCAATGGTCACATCAGGCAGCACCACGGCACCGGCTCCCACTGAAGCCCCATATTTCACCACGATCCGCCCCACCTCCCAATCGGCATCGGCCTTCAGTTCCCCCGATGGCGTGATAGCCCTGGGGATTTTGTCGTTGATCAGGCAAGCGTGAGGGCCAATGAACACCCCATCCTCCAGCGTGGCCCCATGATAGATGGAAGCCCCGTTCTGGATCTTGACCCGATTGCCAATGACCACATCGAAATCAATGTAAACACCCTTGCTGATGATGCAATCGCGGCCGATTCGGGCCCTCTCCCTCACCTGGGCCTGGTGCCATATCCTGGTGCCTTCGCCTACCTCAGCCTGAGGCGAAACCTCGGCCGTAGGATGGATCATGCCTTTCACCTCCAGATAGAATCCCGACCATCTTCACACTGGCCTGGTCATCGCCGAAGAGTCTTGCTCGTTATTGAGGTTCCTGACAAATCTCCCGGTAGACCTGCAAAATCTTCTCCCCGGCCTCAGGCCATGGGTAATAATGGGTGGCCCTCTCCCGCAACTGCTGACCCAATGCCATACCTCTCCTGGGGTCATCCAGAAGCGCTTCTAAAGCCTCGGACAGAGCCAGCGTATCTCCCAGCGGAACGTAGACTCCCTGTTCCCCCAAATATTCCCGGCTGACCGCGGTATCGAAGGCCACTACTGGCAGGCCCATAGCCATATAGTTCAGGAGCTTGCCGCTGCCCTCGGTGGCCGAGATTTTGGGCGCTACGGCCACATCGCCGAGAGCCAGATAGGAGGGTGCCTCCTCGTATGGGATGCGGCCGGTGAAAGTAACCTGCTCAGCGAGGCCCAGCCGTCCGGCCATCTCCCGATAGTGCTCCACATTGGGGAAACCCATGATCAGGAAGTGGATATCGGAACGGGCCTCGACCAGATGGACCGCCGCTTGCAAGAGCAGGTCAATGCCCTGATATTCGGCCAAAAGACCCAGGTAGACCACTACCTTACACCCTGGCGAAATCCCCAACCTTGCCCTCAAAGCCAGGCGTTCCTCCCCGTCAATGACACCGGGTCTGAAACGGTCGCTATCCACGCAGTCGGGCACAATGTGAATTTTCCGCCTGTCACAACCGAACTGGCTTGCCAGCAACTCGGCGGCGTGATACGAATTGGCGATGATGGTCTGAGGCAGACGAGCGATGACTCCCTCCAGACGATACAGGAGGCGATGGGACAAACTAGCAGGCCGCAAGAATTTGTGGTCAATCATCTCGCTGGTGAGGCTGCCCTGGAAGTCGAAGACCAAGGGCACTCTGTCCAGCAAGCTCAGCGGATAGCCGATCAGGGCCCCCTCGTGCAAGAAGGCATGGATGACATCGGGTTTCAGTCGCCTGACCACTGCGGCGCATTTCACTGTGAGAAGGGCGTCGAAGGCAATCTTGTACCAGGAAGAACCTATTTCGTAGCCTTTCCGCCAGGGGATACCAGCAGTGCGCTCGATGGTCAGAGCATCAACGTCCTGGCCACTGTGATAAGTACAAAGGGTGATTTGGTTGCCCATCCTCCGCAGGATGCGGGCCTCTTCCAGAATGCGCACGTGGGATCCGTAGTCGGCGAAGAAAGAAGTGGGGGCGATCATCAGAATATTGTAAAGCTCCCCTGGCAACCTTCATCCCTCCACCCACAGCCGCCACCGGAAACGGATCAGCTCTCGGAAAGCGCGGGTGATCACACTGAGACGTGCCCCGGTCGGACTGCCGGCCACGCGAGGTCGGTGACCGGCTAACGACACCTCGTGGATGCGGTAGCCAGCCCGCTTGGCTCGCACCAGGAACTCGGCGCTGAAGGTGGCTCCCCGTGACTCGATATGGATCCGGTCAATGATCTCCCGCCGGAAGAGCTTGAAAGCACAGTCAATGTCGCGGCTGATGTAGCCAAACAGAAGCGTCACCAGAGCACTCCATCCCCATCCGTTGAGTTTGCGCATGAAGGGGTCGCGGCGTGGGGTGCGATAGCCGATCACCAGATCGTACTCGTCAATGAAAGGGAGTAGCTTCTTAACCTCGGTCAGATCGAACTGTCGGTCGGAGTCGGTGAAGAAAACAAGTTCCTTGCGGGCGCTGGTGAAGCCAGAGTAGAGGGCTGCCCCATAACCCTGGTTGACCTGGTGCTGGACGAGTCGCACCTGAGGGTAGCGCTCGGCCAACCGGCGTACCTCATCCGCCGTACCATCCCGGCTGCCGTCGTCAACGACGATAACTTCATAATCATCAGCCAGAGGCCCCGCGATTTCAATGGCCTCCATCACCGCCGGGCCTACGTTTTCCTCTTCATTGTAAGCTGGTAGCACTACGGATATACTGAGCAAGTTGATTCTCCTGCTATGTAATCAGTCTGAGCTTCATCGCGCGTGGCAGGTGACGCAGAACCGCCTCCCGCCGTTGAGCCTTTTGCCGTGTTGAGTGCTCCTCAAAATAGGCCAGCCGCACGGGCCGTCGGCCACGGGTGTATCGCCCTCCCCGCCCCGCATTGTGAGCGTGCAAACGCCTCTCCAGATTAGTTGTCCAACCCACATAGAGTGTGCCATCTGCACACTCCAGGATGTAAGTGAAAGCCTTCGACAATGAGATGATCCTCAGCCCAGGCCAATGAGGCGACGCAGAAAGCCTTGTTGAGAGGGCAGGGCTGGGGTTTCCCCTGTCAATTCCCAGCGTCCCTCTGCTTTATCTCTCAGCCACTGGTCACGAACCGACATAGCCTCTTCAAAGGTCTTTTCCAGTTTCTCAGCCTCTTGAGCGGCGATGACTTCTCTCAACTCCTCCAGCCTCGCCAGGCAGGCATCTATCCAGCGCACGATGTTTTCCCCGTTGGTCAGGCAGGCATCGCGATAGGTGGCAGCATCGCCGGAGGAAAAGCGGGTCGCACTCTGAAAGGCATCACCAGCCAGCTTACGCATCTCCCGCCAGGCAGGACTTTGGACAGCGGTCCCCAGCAGGGCAGCAGCTAGGACAAAAGGCAGGTGGTCAACGCCAGCTACGAGGCCATCGTGCTCGGCCGCGTCGAGGAAGAAGGGTCTGGCTCCCAGAAGATAAACCAGATCCGTTGCCAGTTGGACGGCCTGAGGCGCGGCCTCGGGTGAAGGGGTCAGACAGTAGAGCCCTCCCTGGAAGAGATCGGCCCTCGCCCCTTCGATGCCCGTCGGCGGGCTGCCTCCGATGCTGGTCTCCTGACTGATTATAGGATCACCGCCCACGAAATGGACTGTGTCGGGCAATATCTCTTTGGCCCAGGCCATGACCGGCCCTTTGATGCTGGCCGTGTCGGTGACTAGACAGCCAGATTTGAGATAGGAAGCGATGGCCGTCAAAGTCTCTTTAATAGCCATGACGGGCGTAGCGATCATAATTAGGTCGGCTCCTTCACAGGCAGAAATCAAATTCCACTCTGCCTTGCTCACTGCCCCTCGCTTGCGGGCCTGGCCAGCCACAGTATGTTCACGGTCGTGACCAACTATCTCGTAATCGTTTCCAGCCTGACGAAGGGCCAGGCCTATGGAGCCGCCGATGAGCCCCAGACCGACTATGGTAATGCGTGGTTTGGACATGACTTTTTCTCCCAGATGATCTGAGCGATCCCTATACACCCACGATGAGCCGTATGAGCAGTTCAGTGGGCGGTCTCAGGATGAAACCCAGCAGGCTAAAGCCCAGCAGTCTGCCGATCACTATATCAAACATAAGGACGAAAAAAAGGACCATCATTCCTTGAGACTCGAGGCGGACCAAAGTGGAAGACCATTCGTAGGCCCATCGCGCCCTGATGGTACTGAGAATGCCCATCAGTACACTGAACCCATCCAGGGGCGGTATCGGCAGCAGGTTGAAGACAGCCAGACCAATGTTGGCGATGACCACTGTCCAGACCAACAGGCCAAGAAGCCCTGGCAAGGGCAGGCCCAGACGTAAAGGGACGGCTACCACAGCGGCCAGGAGTAAGTTGGACAGGGGGCCAGCCAGCGATACCATGCCCATGCCAACCCGTGGCCCATGACGCAGGTGGTAAGGGTTGACGGGAGTTGGTTTCCCCCAGGCGATACCGACGCGCTGAAAGGCCATGATGACCATCATCAAGGCTCCCAAAGGGTCAAAGTGGACCACGGGGTTCAAAGAAATCCGTCCCATCCAGCGCGCCGTTGGATCGCCCAACTGATTAGCCGTCCAGGCGTGGGCACATTCGTGAACGGTGACGCCTATGATCAAGGCAACCAGAAAAGCTATACTGTATTCAAGACCGGAAAACACAGGTTATCCCTCCCATTGCGAAGTGACTAATACTTTGTCAAGCATGATTTGATGGGTGCGTCGAACTCTGTCATTCTGAGGAGCGAAGCGACGAAGAATCTCGTTTTTGTTAAAGCATCGTTCTGTTACGCAAAACAACGAAATTCTTCGCCTCCGCTACGCTCCGGCTCAGAATGACAACCCATCAATTCAGCCTTGACAGAATACTAGACTGTGGGTTATTATAGCACAAATCAAAGAGAAGGGAAAGCTTTTGCAAAGGTTCCGGCAAGTTCACACAGAAACCCGGTTTTTGGGGCACAAGATAAGGAACATACGGGCTTTTCACTAGCTTTGGCGAACAGAGTCTTGCCCGTTTCAGCAGAAAAACCGGGTTTCTCTCTAGTCTGCCAGCCTATCACAGTATGAGCATACAGTCGCCGAAGCTATAAAAGCGATATTCCTTTCGGATTGCCTCTTGGTAGGCTCTGTCAATGGCGTCCTTGCCGGCGAAGGCTGCCACGAGCAACAATAGCGTTGAACGCGGCAGGTGGAAATTGGTGAGGAGAGCGTCCACAGCGTGGAACTGGTAGCCCGGATAGATGAAAAGCTCGGTCCAGCCAGAATAGGGGACAAGTAGACTGGTGGATAAGGAAGCAGAAGCGTCGGTCTGTTGTTTCCCTGCTTGAGCTGCCGTCTCCAGAACTCTGACCGAGGTGGTGCCTACAGCAATGATGCGTCGCCCCTCAGCCCTGGCGCGATTCAGTTGATCGGCAACCTCCGAAGGCAACTGGCAATATTCGGTGTGGATGCGGTGGTCCTCCACCTTCCCTTCTTTGATCGGTCGGAAGGTGTCCAGACCAATGTGAAGGACAACAAAGGCAAACTCCACGCCTTCCCGGCTTATTTCGTCAATTAGTCCAGGGGTGAAGTGCAGGCCAGCCGTGGGGGCGGCCACCGAGCCCCTGACGCGGGCGTAAATGGTCTGATAGCGTTCGGCGTCTGAAAGCGGCTCGTGAATGTAGGGAGGCAGAGGCATGACACCTAGGTCGTCTAGCAATGATTCGATGGCTCTATCGAATCGAATCAGCCGACCACCCGCTTCTGTCTCGCCCATCACTTCACCGGCGATATAAGTATAAGGGACAGGGGACAACTCTCTATCCCTATCCCTATCTCTATCTCCGATCCCTATCCTCGTCCCCACCTTTACCTTCCGTCCTCTGACCAGTGCCTCCCACAGGTTCTCTCCCCGCTTGGCGATGAGAAGCAGTTCCACCTTGCCCCCGCTGGGCGACTTGTGGCCGTAGAGGCGGGCCGGGATGACACGGCTCTCGTTGCAGACCAGGACGTCACCGGGTTGCAAGTAATCCAGAATGTCTCGGAAATGCCGGTGCTCGATGGTTCCCGTCCGCCGGTCGAGCACCATCAGGCGCGAGGCGTCACGGGGCTCGATGGGGGTCTGGGCGATGAGGGACTCGGGTAATTTGTAGTCGAAGTCGCTGGTCTTCACGCTTTTCGCTACTCTTGTCAAATCACACTGGGATTACCCGGCGGCCAGCCACTTCTCGGCGACTTCGACGATGGGCTGCCCAGGGTGCGCGGTCACAAAATCCCCTATGCGTCCCATTATCTGGTCCCGAGTGCCAAAGTTACTGGCCCCGAATCCCTCCATCACAAAGGATGCCGCCGCTGAGGCAAAGAGAGCCGACCAAGATGGATCACCCGTCCTCTCGTATTCGATGAAGAAAGCTGCGACCGATGAATCACCGGCCCCACCGGGGTCCACGAAGGCTCGCGGCGGGATGGCAGGGACTTCGTAGAGCCGTCCCCCACAGTAGACGAAAGAACTGAAGCCGGTCCTGGCTCCTCCTTCCCTGGTTACCAGGACGATTTGCGGCCTGTAGCCGGCCAGGAGGCGCACAGCCTCCCCAGGCTCGTCGGTACCGGCCAGCGCTTCCAGCTCGGGCAGGCTGGTGGCCAGCATATCCACCTTCTCCAGAAAACGCTCCCTGTCGTCCCAGGCTCTCTGGACAACCCTCTTCCCTTGACCGATGGACCTAAGGTAGCCCTGGGGATCCATGCAGACCAGGCTCTTGCCAGCCGCGAGCCTGGCCACAGTCTGATAGGGCAATTCGTCAAAGATGGGCAGGAGGGCGACTTTTTTCGCCTGGAGATAGGGGTCGGGTATGTCCTCAGGCAATATGGGAGCACAAGCGGCCAGAAGCCTCTGCTGTCGGTTCTCGTGCTCGTCGTAGACACATTCAAAGCGGGTGGTCGCACCGTCAACTTGCTTCACCCCAGTCACGTCCACACCAGCCTGAGAGAGAGGGATCAGGTCGCTCATATCGTAGTCTCGGCCTACCTTGCTGACCACGCCGACCTTCTGGCCCAGCCTGGCAGCGCACAGGGCGGCGTAGGCCACCGAACCCCCAAAAACCCTCTGCCGGCGATCAAAGGGAGTGATGATGTCGTCGTAGGCCAAGTTGCCGACCACTATCAAATCGAGCATTTGTCAAGACCCTCGGATTTCAATCTCCAGGCCATCGTAGGCCGCCGTAACCCCGTCCAGCCCCTTCGCCCACTCTTCCAGTTCATCGTGGGGTTTGTTCTCGTGATTGAAATGGGTCAAAATCAAGCGCCTGGCCCTGACCCGATCCTTTAACTCTACAGCTTCCGTCGAAGTGATGTGGCCCTCATGCGGTGGGGAAAAACGAGGGGTGTTGACGATGAGGAGATCGGCCTCCTCCATCAAGCAATCGGCATAGTTGCTGAAGCGCTTGCTGGTATCAGAGGTATAGACGACTTTATGGCCACTCTCGTAGAGCGCCAGACCGAAGCAGGGGGCTGTGTGGTAGACGGCGAAAGGGGTGAAGAAGAAGCCGTCGAAACGGATGGCCATCCCTGGGTAGAAGACACAGTGAAAGGCGACCTCGGGCAATCTATCGCCCCATTCCTCTCGCCGTAGAGCCTCGTATATCTTCGTTTCGGCAAAAAGGTCTAGCTCTGCTTTCCAGTAAAGGAACTCCTCCAACCCTCCACTGTGGTCATGGTGAGGGTGAGTGAGGAAGATGCCGTCAATCCGGCGCACGTTGTTCTTGGAGAGCAGCGCTCTGATATCCGGTGGAGTATCGAGCAACAGTTCGTAACCGGGCAGAGAGAAGAGAATGGCGTTCCGGCCGCGTGTCAGCCTCCCATCCTCGTTCCTGGCCCGGGTGCAATGGTCGCAGTTGCAGTTGATAACCGGGATGCCCTCGGCGGACCCGGTACCCAGGAATTTGATCTGCAAGGTTACACCTCTGCGACCATGCCATCGTAAGCCACCGTCACCCCTTTGAACTGGCGGACGAACTCCTCCAATTCGTCGTGGGGCTTATTCATATGGCCGATGTAAGTCAGCACCAATTGCCGGGCCTCAACTCGCTCCTGGAGTTCAACAGCCTCGATGGTGGTGATATGCTTTTCATTGGCGGGTTCGAAAGCGGGGGCATTGACGATCAGCAGGTCGCACTCCCACATGACCCGGCGGGCGTAATTCGTCAGCCGGCCCGGAGTATCCGAAGTGTAGACCACCCTTTTCTCCCCCTCCTTCACTGAGATGCCAAAGATAGGGCGTTGACGGCGTGCAGCGAAAGGGATGATGGAGAAACCACCAAAGTAGAGGGAAGAGCCTGAATAATAGGGAATGTGGAACATGGTGGTATCCAGCATCTCCGTCCAGTGCTCGCGCTTAACGATCTCGAAGAGCCCATCCTCAGCCAGGAAATCCAATCCTCCCCGCCACCACTCAAACTCCTTGATGCCGCCAATATGGTCATAGCTGGAGTGAGTGGCCAGGATGCCATCCAGTTTGGTTATTTGATACTTGTTGATCAGACTCCTGATGTCGGGGGGGCTGTCTACCAATAACTCGTAGCCGGGCAAAGAAAAGAGAAGGGCATTTCGTTCGCGGATTAGCTTTCCACCCTCGTTTCTTGCCCGTGTACAATGGGCACAGTCGCAATTGATAGCCGGGATGCCCTCCGCCGCGCCAGTGCCCAGGAATCGGATCTTCAAATCAGCACCCCCTGGTCCTGTCGCAAGTCAAACAACGAGCTTAAATGGATAGATGTCAACGTCTCGCTTCCTCAAAGGCCCCAGTAGAGTCTTGCTCCGAAAAGAGATTATATCATAAGACGCTTTGGACTCCAAATAGACTGGCTCATCTAAAGCGCGCCCCTAATCACCGACGCGGCCAGAATCCCTCGATGGAATCGCGTCTCCGGTGTGTGACGGTCGTAGAGAGTACACCGCAAAAGTGTGGGCAAGACGTAGGGCAAGATGCCATCCTGCCCCACAATCCGCAGTTCTGCGCTACACCTGGTCGGGGGTTGGACATTGCCAGGATAGTCAGAGGGTGGTATAATAAATTCTAAACCTCAAAGGAGAGAGAAATGAAATCCATCAAATCGCTCAAATTGATCACCATGACCCTGATTCTAATCCTGGCTGCTACAGCCTGTGGGCCCACCTCAGAGCCCCCAACAGCGGTCCCAACCTCCGTCGGTGAGGAATCCCCAGCGGCGGAAGTGCCTGCCCTCGAGGGGGGTAAACTGATCTATGGGCTGACCTTGGCTCCTTCAGGCATTGACCCCCACGTCAACGCTTCATCCGAGCTTGGTATCCCCCTGACCAGCGTCTACGATACTCTGGTCTGGCAAGACCTGAACGGAGAGTTTGTGCCTGGCCTGGCCAACTCGTGGGAAATTTCCGACGATGGGCTGACCTACACCTTCCACCTGCGGGATGACGTGGTCTTCCACGATGGCACCCCCTTCAACGCCCAGGCGGTCAAGTTCAACTTTGACCGCATTGCTGATCCAGCCACCAAGTCCCAGAAGGCCGTTTTCATGCTGGGGCCTTACGAGTCTACAGAGATAGTTGATGACTACACAGTCCAGGTACACCTCAAGGAACCTTACGCCCCCTTCCTAGACTCAGCCAGCCAGGTCTACCTGGGGATGGCTTCGCCGACGGCCGTCGAGAAATGGGGTGCCGATTACCAATTGCACCAGGTGGGTACAGGCCCTTTCAACATGAAAGAATACATCCCCAAGGACCATCTGACCCTGGTGCGCAACCCCGATTACAATTGGGCACCGTCCATCTTCAACCATCAAGGGCCAGCCTACCTTGAGGAAATCGAGTTCCGCTTCTTCGTTGAGCCAGCCACCCGCGCCCTGGCCCTGGAGGGAGGCGAAGCCGACGTGATGGGTGAAATCCCGCCCCACGATGCGGAGCGCCTGGCAAACAACCCCGCTTTCACCCTTTTGCCGGTGGCCATACCCGGCCAGTCGCTCCAGTTCTTCCTGAACACCGAGAAAACTCCCACCGATGACCTCAGAGTCCGCCAGGCCATCAACTACGCCACCGACAAAGAGGCCATCGTCAAAGCCATCTTCAAAGAGTACTCGCCTGTGGCCCACGGCCCCCTCGACGCTTTCACCATTGGTTATAACCAGGGCGTGGTGGGAATGTACGAGTATGACCCGGCAAAAGCCGAGACGCTGTTGGAGGAAGCAGGCTGGGTGGATAGCGACGGCGACGGAATACGAGAGAAGGACGGCCAACCGTTAAAGCTGGAAGCCTATCTCATGGGCTGGGGGTATGTCCCGGAGGTGACTCAACTCTTACAAGCGCAGCTCAAAGCTGCGGGCATCGAAATGGAAAGCCAGGTGGTCGCTTACCCGGCGGCGCTGGAGGCAGGCCGCGAGGGAAAGCACAACCTCATTCCTTTCGTCCTGTCCAGCAGTGACCCCGACATCCTGCGCACCTTCTTCCATTCGAGTAACGCCGATAGCGGCTTCAACTGGTCCAAGGTCAGAGACCCCAGGCTGGATGAGCTTCTGGAGAATGGAGCACGCACGTTGGACCTGAGCAAGCGCAGAGAACTGTACGCCGAAGCCCAGCAACTCATCATGGCCAAAGCCCTGATCCTCCCTATTCGAGATTACGTCAATCTAAACGCGGCCAGTGCCAAAGTTAAGGGGTTGCGCTACGACCTGCGCGGCTGGTTCCCGTGGCTGTATGATGTGTACTTAGAACAATAATGTTACAATTTCTTGGCAAACGCTTACTGGCCTCCATCCCCGTGCTATGGGGTGTGACCACTCTGGTCTTCCTGGCCATTTACCTCCTGCCCGGCGACCCAGCCGAACTGATCTTGGCCGAGTCGGGAGGGTCAGCCGAATCCATTGCCTACCTGCGAACCCAATTGGGCCTCGATGATCCCCTCTACGTCCAATACGGCCGCTTTCTGCTCAACACGCTACGCGGCGATTTGGGCCGTTCCATCTTCACCAATCGTCCCGTTTTGCAGACCATCCTGGAACAACTACCCAGCACCATCGAGCTGGCCCTAGCGGCCATGCTGGTGGCCATGGCCCTGGGCACCGGATTAGGGATCCTGGCCGCCCTGAACCACAATTCGTGGCTGGACAGCGCCTGCATGGCTATCGCTGTGGCCGGAGTATCTGTGCCCATCTTCTGGTCGGGATTGTTGTTGATCCTGCTCTTCTCTTCGACATTGCATTGGCTACCGGCCACAGGGCAAGGGGGCTTGAGACATCTGCTCATGCCTGCTGTTGTGCTGGGCTTTGCCTCCTCCGGGACCATCGCCCGCTTGGTCCGTTCCAGCCTGCTAGAAGTGTTGTATAAAGAGTACATTACCACAGCCAGGGCCAAGGGCCTCAGTGAGCGCCTGATATTAACCCATCACGCCCTCAAGAACGCCCTCATTCCGGTCATTACGGTGGTGGGGTTGCAATTCAGCTTCCTGCTGGGCGGTGCCGTGGTCACCGAGACGGTTTTCTCACGGCAGGGCATCGGCCGCTTGATCGTTGATGCTATCCTGTGGAAAGATTTCCCGCTGGTCCAGGGCGGTGTGCTGCTGGCAGCCGTGACCTACACCCTGGTCAATCTGCTGGTGGACATCTCCTACGCCTTCGCCGACCCCCGCATTCGCCACGACGAATTGTGAGATGACGAAGAGACGCCGTTTCCCTATCCCAACGCGCAAGAGGCCACCGTCCAGAGAAATCCCTCCCCTCGTCACCCGGCGCCGACTGCGGCGAAACGTGGGAGCTCTGCTGGGTCTGTTTGTTCTGGCGATCATGGTCCTTGCAGCCGCCCTTGCTCCCTTGATTGCCCCGCACGACCCCCTGGCGGTGGCTCCAGAGGCGCAACTGGAGCCTCCCAGCGCCGCTCACTGGGCTGGAACTGATCTCTTTGGGCGGGACATTTTCAGCCGTTTGCTCTTTGGAGGGCGGGTTTCACTGCTGGTGGGGGTCGTGGCCGTGCTCATTGCCTCTGTGCCGGGGACGGCCCTGGGCCTGATAGCTGGCTATTACAGGGGCTGGCTAGATGGCCTTATCATGAGGGTAATGGACCTGATGCTATCCTTCCCCGGTATCCTCCTGGCCCTGGGCATCGTGGCTCTGCTGGGGCCTGGCTTGCTCAACGTCATGATCGCTGTGGGCATCGCTGGCATCCCCAGCTACACGCGGCTGGTACGGGGCAGCGTCCTGGCAGTCGAGAAAAACCTGTACGTGCGGGCGGCCCGCACCATTGGTTGCCGGGACGGGCGCATCCTGCTCCGGCATATCCTGCCCAACGTCCTGGCCCCCATCGTCGTCCTGACCACGCTGGACATTGCCTGGGCCATTCTCAACGCCTCTTCACTGAGTTTCCTCGGCCTGGGGGCCCAACCCCCTACGCCTGAATGGGGAGCCATGCTGAGTGAGGGGCGAGGCTTCATGTACCAGGCGCCCTGGATTACCATCGCCCCAGGGCTGGCCATCATGCTCACCGTTCTCTCGGTCAACCTGCTAGGTGATGGGTTGCGCGATGCCCTTGACCCCCGCCTGCGGACGTGATAGAGATTGGAGATTGGAGAATGGAGATTGGAGATTGGGGTTTTCATCCTGAAGTCAAAGCGGCGCTGGCCGAGGGGCGGCCCATCGTCGCGCTGGAATCCACGCTGATCACCCACGGCTTCGCTTACCCGACCAACCTGGAGACGGCGCGGGCCATGGAAGCGGCCGTCCGTGGGGAGAGCGCTGTGCCGGCGACCATTGCCATTCTGGGGGGACAGATCACAGTTGGGCTGGCGGATGACGAACTGGAGTATCTGGGCACGCGGCCACGCCAGGCAGTCCGCAAGTGCAGCCGCCGGGACCTGCCCATCTCTGTGGGGCGCGGTGAGGACGCCGCGACCACGGTGGCCGGAACGATGGTCGTGGCCCATAAAGCTGGCATCGAGGTTTTTGCCACCGGCGGCATCGGCGGCGTGCACCGTGGCCACCCCTTCGACGTATCGGCTGATCTAATCGAACTGGGCCGCACACCGGTCACGGTGATCTGCAGTGGTGCCAAGGCCATTCTGGACCTACCGCTCACTCTGGAGGTGCTGGAGGCCCAAGGCGTGCCTGTGGTCGGCTACGGCACCGACACGTTGCCTGCCTTCTACTCCCATTCGAGCGGCCTGCCCGTTGACGTGCGAGTGGAGGGAGCGGAGGATGTGGCGGCCATCGTGCGGGCGCGCCGGGCGTTGGGCCTGACCCACGCTACCCTGGTGACGGTGCCCGTCCCGGCTGAAGAGGCACTGCCCCGTGAAGAAGCGGAGGCGGCCATTGAGGAGGCCATCCGCCAGGCGGACGCAGCCGGCATCGTTGGCAAGGCTCTCACCCCCTTCGTCCTGGCCCGCGTCGTCGAGCTCACCGCTGGCCGCAGCCAGCGAGCCAACGTGGCCCTGCTGGTCAACAACGCCCGCGTCGCCGCCTGCATTGCCCGCGCCCTGGCTTAGAGTGAAATTGCACCATAAGCCGCTCCCTCCCCAGCCGTTGCTCTTTGATTCAAACTGTGATATAATAGCATTGTTAAGCGTTTGCCAATCTTCAATATTTCAGCATCGTTGCTCTCATCGCAGTCAGTAGCTAGTGTGGAAGGTGAGAGCATGAGACTGAAAGCTGATCCTAGAAGATCAGGAAGAGGTTGGCTTTTGTTTTGGCCTGGAGCGTCAGCGAGAGACCAAATCGTTCCGGGAGAGCTCGGATTAACGCCCATCAAGCTATACCAGTTGCAGCGGGGAGCAGAAGAACAGTAACGATGCTTGATGGAGAGGAGGACCACTGATGACAAAGATTCTATATTTTGTAGCCATCAATCACCACTTGAGGTAACCGTCCCAACCTCAGGGCGGCTTTGCTTTTGGCCCAGGGAAATAACAAAGGCCGTACCACGCGAGTGGTGCCGGCCTTTGTTCGTTACTTTACAATTTGCGACATAAAAATGCCCCCAAGGGAATTCGAATCCCTGTCGCAGCCTTGAAAGGGCTGTGTCCTAGTCCACTAGACGATGGGGGCACGGCTCATTTACACTTTTATTCTACCCAAGACAAGGAGAAAAGTCAAGTCGCACTTCCGGTTTTCCTCATAAGAAGTACATGATCACGATGACCGCCAGGCTCCAAAGCCCAAAATCAATGATCAACGGCTTGTCCTTGAGTAGGATCTCCTCGGGACTGCCCCCCTCCTTTTTGAAGTGCATCAGGTACAGGTAGCGAAAGACGCCGTAGAGGACGAAAGGGATGGTCAGCATCATAGCGTGATTGGCCGGCAAATTAGGCGCTGAAAAGGTGTAGAGGGAATAGGCCACCACGGTCGCCGAGGTCACCACGGCAATCATTTCATCCAGGAGCTGAAGGCTATATTCGTTCAAGCTAGGGCGATGCTCGTTAGCGTTTCCCTCCAGCACCACCAATTCATGGCGTCTCTTGCCAAAGCCCTGAAACAGGGCCAAAAGCGTCATGCAAACGTAAAGCCAGGGCGAAAACCTTTCCACCTCCACGACGATGGCGCCGGCAGCGACCCGCAGGACAAAGCCAGCGGCAACGGTCAGGACATCAATGATGACGATGTTCTTGAGCACGAAGGAGTAGACGATCATCACGGCCAGATAAGAGAGAGCGACGAGTCCAAAGAAAGGTTTTAGCGCAAATGAAAGGGGCAGGCAAACAAGGGAGATAAGCACTGCAGCGACCAGGGCCACCGAAGGCTTGAGTTGCCCCGAGGCCAAAGGGCGGTGGCGCTTGGCCGGGTGCTGGCGGTCCTTTTTGATATCCACCAGGTCATTGATGAGATAGACTGTGCTGGAAATGAGGCAAAAAAGGACAAAGGCAGCCACCGTCTTGGCCAGCAGCTCTGGGATGAAAAGCTTCTTATCGAAGACCAGGGCAGCGAAGATGAAGACGTTCTTGGTCCATTGCTTGGGCCGCATGGTTTTCAACAAACCTGTGAGCATTCTCGTTGTCTCCTTTGATGAGGTCTTTGGGCCTAGATAATACCCTATTATGGCCCAACAGTCAACTTTGACTTTTCGCTCGGTTGCGGATATGCTATAGCCATGAAGAAACCGGTGACCAGAAAGCGATTGGATATCCTATTGGCAGAGCGGGAGTTGGTAGACAGCCGCCAGCAGGCCCAACGTCTGATCATGGCTGGCCAGGTGACGGTGGATGGCCGAGTGGTAGACAAACCAGGCACGCGTGTCTCTCAGGAGGCGGACATCACTCTGCAAGCAGCCCTGCCCTACGTCAGCCGTGGCGGGCTGAAGCTTGAGGCCGCCCTGGACCGCTTCGCCATCGAAGTGACCGGGGTGATCGCAGTGGACGTGGGAGCCTCCACCGGCGGCTTCACCGACTGCCTCCTCCAGCACGGGGCTTCCAAAGTCTACGCCATTGACGTGGGCTACGGCCAATTGGCCTGGCGTTTGCGCAACGACCCCCGGGTGGTCGTCATGGAGCGGGTGAACGTGCGCTATCTGGAGGGCCTGCCCGAACCCGTTGACCTGGCCACGGTGGATGTCTCTTTCATTTCGCTGGAATTGGTGCTACCAGCAGTCATCGGTTTCCTGAAGCCTCACGGTGACATCGTGGCCCTCATCAAGCCGCAGTTCGAGGCTGGACGCAAACAGGTGGGCAAAGGCGGCGTGGTCAAGGACCCAGCGGTCCACCGCGCTGTCCTGCGCAAGGTCTTCCTCTGGGCGGATGGGCACGGCCTGGCAGTGCGCGGCTTGATGGCCTCACCCCTCAAGGGTCCGGCCGGCAACGTTGAATTCCTGGCCCATTTTGTCCATCAAGAGCCAGGGGACAGCCGCGTGGACATAGAGGCCGCGGTAGATAACTGCCTGGAGGAGCTATAACCGAACCCCCAGACTGATGGACAAACTAAGCTTTTCCATGATATAATAGTGGAAGTCAACAAGCTTGCCCCCATCCAGGTCAAGGGCAGAATTCAACCGGTGCAGACATACGAGGTCATTGGCCTGAAATAGGTCATTCCTCTACCCATTCCTGGAGGTCTTCCATGTTGCCTCAATTTTCCATCTCCCCTGCGCGACGCAACCGTTTGATCCTGGTTGTTCTCCTGCTCCTTTTGGTCTGCTGGATGCTTTATGTAGCCAAATCGGCTCTGTTCCCTTATGTCATCGGCCTGGTGGTTGCCTATTTGGTTCTGCCCCTGGTCAACTTCCTGGATCGCAGGATGCCCTCCCGCCTGCGCGACAGGAACCTCTCGCGCCCTCTGTCCATTATCATCGTTTACCTGATCGTAATCCTGTTCATCGCTGGCATCTTCGCCTTCCTGATACCCCCGGTGGTCGAACAGGGGCAAGTTCTGTGGAAACAGATGCCCCAATTGGCAGCGAAAGGACGGGCCCTTGGTGCAGAGTGGCTGGGTAAATATCAAGAGGTCATTCCTCTGGACATCCAACAGAGGATCCAGAGCAATCTGGAGAAACTGGCTAGCACCATCGGGCAGGCCATTCAGGAAGGGAGCAGGCGCACCGTCAGCGTCATCTCCAGCACCGTCGGTTTCTTTCTAGGCATCCTGGTCATCCCCTTCTGGCTCTTCTACATCTTGAATGATGAGGCCAAAGTCAGACAAAGTGCCTTAGACCTCATACCAGACAGAATTGAGCCCGATCTGCTGAACATCTTGCGCATCACCGATGACATCTTCAGCGCCTACATCCGGGGTCAGTTGATCCTATGCCTTTTCATCGGCGTCCTGGCCACCATCGGCCTGCTCATAGTGGGGGTGGACTTTGCCCTCTTGCTGGGGTTGATAGCCGGTGCTTTCGAAATCTTTCCCTTCGTGGGACCCATCCTGGGTGCCATCCCCGCCCTCATCGTGGCGGCGCTGCAATCGCCGATGACCGCTCTCTGGACACTGGTCGTCTTTCTCATCATCCAACAGATCGAAAACCTCTTCCTCGCTCCCAGAATCGCTGGCGAGAGCGTGAAGCTGCACCCGGCCTTGGTGATGGTTGTCCTGGTGGTGGGCAACGAGGCTCTGGGGCTTTGGGGGATGCTCCTGGCCGTTCCTCTGGCGGCTGTGATCCGCGACGTATTCAAATACCTCTACCTGCGTTTTTCGGATGAAGAGGTTTCTCCCGGGGAAGCAATGGCGCGCGTGCGCATGGAGAAGATGACCATCGAAGTTTAAGGTCAGAGAAGCAAGGTTTCCTGACCTGATGATCCACGATACCTTGCCCCAGGAGGCTTTCAGGAATGCAAAGAGAAGAATGGACATTGGAAGAGAAAGTGGAGGTCCTGGAGAGACGCGTTGCTGCCCTCGAGCGTATCCTCAGAATTAGCCAGATCCTCACTTCAACCCTCCAGCTTGAGCCCTTGCTGCGGATCATTGCCCAGGCCGCTACAGAGTTGACAGATACCGAAGCCAGTTCCATCATGTTGGTGGACAAGAACACCGGTGAGCTACGCTTCGAAGCTGCCAATGGTTCCAAAAGAGAAGAGGTAAAGCGCGTCACCGTGCCCCTTGAGGGCAGCATCGCCGGTTGGATCGTGCGTGAGGGCAAGCCCCTGCTGGTTCTCGATGTTCGACAGGACCCGCGCTTCTACTCACAGGTTGATGAGACAACCGATTTTGAGACACGCTCTATACTGGGCGTCCCTTTGCAGGTTAGAGGCAAAGTCATCGGCGTGCTGGAAGCACTCAACAAGACTGGCCATGGGATTTTCACCCAGGACGATATGCATACCCTGTCCACTCTGGCTGCCCACGCCGCTATAGCCATAGAGAACGCCCGCCTGGTGGCCGAGATCCAAAAGGCTTACGAGGAGCTGAGCGAGTTGGACCGGCTCAAGAGCGACTTTGTCGCCATTGCCTCCCACGAGTTGCAGACCCCTTTGACCGTCATCCTGGGATACGCCTCTTTCCTGAAGGAGGAGGCGACCGGTGTGGCCAGTGAGCAGGTGAACGCTGTCCTCCGGAGCGCCCTCCGTTTGCGGTCGCTAATTGACGACATGATTAACCTGCGCCACATTGAGACCGGCGTGGCTGAACTCGAACTGGAACAGCTCTCGTTAAATGAACTCGTTGCTGCCATCACGGCGGAATTCGCCTCGCTGGCGGAGGCCAGGAAACAAGATGTCAGCATCAAACTGGCCTCTCAACCGCCGATGGTGGAAGCAGACCGGCAGAAGCTGCATCTCGTGCTGGCTAACCTGTTGTCCAATGCCATCAAGTTCACCCCCCAAGGGGGCCGCATCCAGGTAGAAGTCGAAACAAGGGGGAATGAGGTGTGGGTCTCGGTCAGAGATACAGGTATTGGCATCCCCTCTCGCAAGCAAGAGCGTATCTTTGATCGCTTCTACCAGGTGGAGCCCAGCCTCACCCGCCGTTTTGGGGGCATGGGCCTGGGCCTGTCCATTGCCAAAGGTATGGTCGAGCTACACGGCGGCCGCATCTGGGTGGAGAGTGTGGAGGGGATGGGTAGTTCTTTTACTTTTGCTTTGCCCTTGTTGGAGGGATAGTGCGCTCAGGGAAACCGGGGCCAAGAGTGAAGCGATGATGGTACTGCAAGAGCTGAGCACTACAACGTGATTGATTACGATCAGGTTGCGTCGGAATACGCACGGCATCGTCAAGTTCATCCGGAAGTCCTGAGAAGCCTCCTCTTGATCAGCAGAGTTGGAAGGGCTTCCAAGGTGCTCGAAGTGGGATGCGGCACAGGCAATTACATTGTTGCGCTGGAAGCGCTTGCTGGCTCCTCGTGCTGGGGCATTGACCCGTCGGAACAGATGTTGTCCAGGGCTAGAGAACGATCAAGAACAATCCATTTTCAACTGGGCAAGGCTGAAAGACTTGATTTCCCGCCAGACTTTTTGGACCTGGTATTTTCAGTGGACGTGATTCATCACGTGGGCAACCGCCTTGCGTATTTCCGAGAGGCTTACCGGGTGCTAAGAGCAGGCGGAAAAGCATGTACCGTCACCGATTCCGAGTGGGTCATTCGCCATCGCCAACCGCTGGCAGTCTACTTTCCAGAGACCGTCGAGATCGAGTTAGGCCGATATCCCCGTATCGCTGAACTCCGAGACGTCATGGGGCGAGTCGGGTTCGGTGAGGTGACCGAGAATACAGTAGAACTTGCCTACCAACTGACCGACATTCAAACCTACCATGACAAGGCGTTTTCATCGCTCCTCTTGATCCCAGAAGAAGCCTTTCAGAGGGGGATTGAGCGCATGGAACAGGACTTGCGCACTGGGCCGATCCAATGTGTGTCTCGCTACTTGCTTTTGTGGGGAACAAAGTAGCTATCTGGAAAGGACAAGCACCGGCAATTGCCCGAGAGCTTCACGACGACACAGCTCAGGCCCTGATAGACCTCTCACGTCGCCTTGACAACCTGGCGACTTCCCGTGAACAGTTGTCTGAAACTGTGATAGGGCAACTGGAAGAGTTCCAGGAACTGATTGACGGCATCTTACGAGGCGTACGCCGCTTCAGCCGGGACCTGCGGCCGTCTGTGCTGGATGATTTGGGCCTGCTGCCCGCGCTGGAATGGCTGACGGCCAACCTGATGGCAGAGGACGGGATAAAGACAGAGTTGGAGGTGTACGGTGACAGGCGACGCCTGCCACCCGAAGCAGAACTGGCGCTGTTCCGAAAGCTTGGGCACCTTCTTGGGAGAGGATCCTACCAATGCCCTGCTGACGGTCAAGGTCCAGGACGTGGAAGAAGAGGATCTGGTGAAGGCTATGGAGCCTTTGGCTATGGAAATAGTGGACGTTCGGCGTGCTCTGCCGTGAGGGAATTACCGACGCTCTCGGGACCATAAACCAAAACGCCCGATTTGTCAAAGAAAAAGCGGGAATTTCCACCGCGAGATGAGAGGGATCTATAGACCTACACTTGACTGTCCCGCCTATTTGTTGTATAATAGTATGTGAAAAGTGTCACATATGTCTGGGTCACAAGGTACACCAGGCACAAAATACTCACAATCTCAATGAGGAGGTAGGTAAAATGGCTTTAGATTGACGTCTTTTCACCGGCAAAGATACTCACAATCTCAAAGAGGAGGTAAGCAAAATGGCTAACGAGGTTCAGATTGACGCCTTTCCACCGGCCAAGATGGCCAGCCGGATGGAGGAAGTAGGTGTCACAAAGGCAGGGCTCAACATATGGACGATGTTTGCCCTGGCCATGCTGGCGGGGGCCTTTATCGGCACCGGGGCGATCTTTGCCACCACCGTCAGCGCCGGCAGCATCACCGTCAACGCCGCCGACGGCGCGTTGGTTTTCAAGACTGGACTGCCCTATGGAGTAGTTCGGTTGCTGGCGGGCCTGGTCTTCTGCCTGGGCCTCATCGCCGTCGTCGTGGCCGGTGCGGAACTGTTCACCGGCAACAACCTGATCGTCATGGCCTTCGCCAGCGGCAAGGTCACGGTGGCCCAGCTTCTGCGTAACTGGGTGACCGTGTACGTGGGCAACTTTGTGGGCTCGGTCCTGACCGCTCTGGTCATGTTCCTGGGCAAGCAGTACACGTTCTCAGGAGGAGCCGTAGGACTCAGCGCCCTGGCGACTGCGAATTCTAAGTGCAATCTGGATTTCATCCAGGCCGTCGCCCTGGGCATCATGTGTAATTCGCTGGTGTGCCTGGCCGTCTGGCTTTGCTCCTCGGCGCGGTCCACGACCGACAAGATCCTGGCGATCATCTTCCCCATCTCCTGCTTCGTGGCTGCCGGGTTCGAGCACAGCGTCGCCAACATGTACTTCATCCCCATCGGCCTGTTCATCAAGGGCTTCGCCCCGAGCGCCTTCTGGGAGGCCGTCGGCAAGACACCGGCCGACTTCGCCAGCCTGACGTGGGGCGCGTTTTTCCTCAAGAACTTGCTGCCCGTCACCATCGGCAACATCATCGGCGGGGCTGGATTTGTGGGGCTGGTTTACTGGTTCAGCTACCTGAGACCGCAAAAGGTCGTAGAGGTGAAGCCAGGTGTTGCGCTCAAGGTTCTGGTCGTAGACGATGATCGCGATTTTGTTGACCTCACCAGCATGATTCTCACAAAAGAGGGCTACAAGGTCTCCTCTGCAGCCAACGGTCACCAGGCTCTTCAAGTCATGAAGGAGGAACGGCCCGACCTGGTCTTGCTTGATGTGATGATGGCCACCCCACTGGAGGGTGTCAGTGTGGCCCGCGAGATGGCAGGAGACCCCGTCCTCAAGGCTGTCCCAATTATCATGATTTCCAGTATTGACAGCAGCCAGCATGCGGCTCTGCTTCCAGACGATTTGCACATACCAATTGATGCCTGGATCAGCAAACCGGTGGATCCAGATGATCTCCTGAGAACGATCCGGCGTTTCCTGGCCTGACTTTCCAGAGACTCGGGCGCTGAGGGCGCATTCGGCTACAAGTCGTCGGTACGCTCCATCGTAAGTCGTCTGGCTTGGTCGCGCGGGTGCGCCCTCGGCGCTTGCAAGCACGGCGCAGTCGCTACCGCCGTTGCGTAGCCGGTCTGCCCGCAACTTTTATTGCTCATAATGCCCCCCCGCCATAGGTGCGGTTGTAGTATCAGACAGGTGAGACGATGGACACGCCCGTGCGTATCCTGGTCGTGGACGACGAACTGGGCATCCGCGAGGGCTGTAAGCGGGCGCTGACGCCTCATGGCTTTGAGGTAGAAGTGGCAGAGAACGGCCCTACAGGGCTGCGTAAGCTGCGCGAGGGGCGGTTCGACATGCTGCTGCTGGATGCCATGATGCCCGGCATGAGTGGCCTGGAGATGTGGCAGCAAGCTAGGCAACTGGACCCTGATCTCATCTGCATCATCATCACCGGTTATGCCACGGTGGAACTGGCGGTGCAGGCCATCCGTGAGGGTGCTCACGATTTCATTGCCAAACCCTTCACTTCGGAACTGCTGCTACAGGTGATTAACCGGCAACTGGAGCGGCGCCAATTGAGGCGCGAGGCCGAACGGGTCCAGGTGCTGCAGGAAGAAGCTCGCGAACTGGCCCGGGCCAAGGCCGAGTTGGAGAAACTGGAGACCATCGAGGGCCGCTTCATGCTGAACATGGTTCACATCCTGCGGGCACCAGTGGCCGTTCTGCAGAATTCCATCCAGCTCATCCGCAAAGGCTACGTGCCGTCGGAAGATCAGCCAGCCCTGTTGGAACGGGCCGAGCAGCGGGCCGGCGAGCTGCTGACCACCCTGGATGACCTGTTGATCCTGGCCTACTTGAAGGAAGGCGTGGGCCTGACCAAAGCCGAAACGGTGTCTGTGGCCGACGTGTTGGAAGGGGTGCTGGCCACTGTAAAAGGTCAAGCTGACCAGCAAGGCGTCACAGTGACGGTGGAGGCGACCGACCGGCCTCACATCGCGGCCAACCCGGATCACGTCAAGGCGCTTTGGACACACCTGCTGAGCAACGCTATCCGCTACACCCCAGAGGGGGGACGGATAACCATCTCGCTGCAAGTGGATCTGGAACAAGGTCAGGTCGTTGGAGCCGTATCGGATACAGGCATCGGAGTGGCAGTCGAGGATATCCCCCGCATCTTCGAGGAATTCTACCGCACCGAGGAAGCCAAAGCCATGCAGGAAACCGGTACCGGTTTGGGGTTGCCCATTGTCCAGCAGGTGGTGGAGATGTACGGCGGCACCATTGAGGTTGAATCGGCGGTGGGCCAGGGCAGCACTTTCCGCTTCACCCTGCCCCTGGCCCAGCAAGGAGGGTCATGACATGAGGCGTTTCATTTCCACGTTGTTGGGAGGGCGGCTGCAGATCGTGCTGGTCGCCTCCTTGTCACTGGTGGCTGCATTGACAGTGGGCCTGAACGCGCTGGTCGTTTCGCAGGTGATCCGGGACTATCTGGAGACTGCTCAAGACAACCGGGTGGCCCGCGACATGGACCTGGCCGAGGCCTTTTACCAACTCAAGCTGGACGAAATCACGGCCGTCGGCCAGCGGATGGTACGGGACCCCCGGGTGATCCAAAACCTGCCGGCTGCCTTTCAGGGCCAAGCCGAGGCCATCGGGATCATTGACCAGGAGATCAACCGCAAGATCACCGTACCGACCCTGGGCGGCACGCACCTCATCGCCGTGCTCGACACCGAGGGGAACATTTTGATAGGGCGGGTCCTCTCGTCGGAGGGACAACTATCACCGCTCATTACGCAGGGCAACTGGGGGCAGTTGCCGATCGTTGAAGACGTGTTGTCGTCCGGGAAGGAACAGGCGGCTACTGAGATCATCCCGGCCGAATTCCTGGCCCAGGTGGGGTTGGACGACCAGGCCCGCATTCCGTTGAAATATACCCCCAAGGCCGCGCCAGAGCCCTTCGACCCCCGCGAGGGCACGGCCGGCCTGGCACTGACCGGGGGCTACCCAGTCCGAGACAAGGACGATCAGGTGATCGGAGTGGTGCTGGCAGCGTACCTGTTCAACAACGACTTTACCCTGGTGGACCGCATCAAAGAGGCGGCCGGCGTGGACACCGTGACCATCTTTTTGGGCGACCTGCGGGTCTCAACCAACGTCATGGAGAAAGGCGAGCGGGCCGTCGGCACCCGGGTCTCCCAAGTCGTGTATGACAGGGTGCTGAAGCAAGGCCGTGATTACAAGGGCGAGGCCTTTGTGGTCAACGAGTGGTTCATCACCCGCTACGAGCCGTTGCGTGATCACAAAGGTCAGGTGGTGGGCAGTCTGTACGTGGGCGCCCGCGTGTCGGCCTTCCAGGCGCTGCTTTATACCTTCTACAACCGGGTGGCTCTGATTGCTCTGGTCTGCATCGTGCTAGCCGGGGTCATCGCTGTGCCCATCGCAAAAGTCGTCACCCGCCCCATCGCCGAACTGGTGGAGGCCAACCGCCGTCTGGCCCAGGGCGACATGACGGTGCGCGTGCAAGCCTATGGTAACGGCGAACTGGCTGTGCTCGGGAGATCGTTCAACAGCATGGTCGAGACCCTGCACCAAACTCAGCAGGAACTGTTGCACAAAGAGAAGCTGGCCTCGATGGGGCAACTGGCGGCCGGCGTGGCCCACGAGATCAATAACCCCCTGGGCACCATCCTCCTTTTCGCCGACGTGATGTACAAGGAAGCGCCTGAGGACGACCACCGGCGCGATGACCTGAAGATGATCATCAACGAGACCACCCGCTGCAAGAACATCGTGGCCGACCTCTTGAACTTTGCCCGGCAGCAAGAGGTGCTGGCCCAGGAGACGGACGTCCACGCCCTGCTGGAACAGGTGGCCGAGGGGGTCCGCCACCAGCCAGTCTTCGAAGGGGTGGAGATTGTGCGCCAATTCAGTCCCGACCTGCCCACCATCCAGGCCGATCCGGCCCAGTTGCAGCAGGTGTTCGTCAACCTGCTCAACAACGCCGCCGAAGCGATGGCAGAGGGCGGCACCATCACCCTGGCCACCCGGCCGGTGGACAGCCAGTGGGTGGAGATCAAGGTCTCCGACACAGGCTGTGGCATCGCGGAGGAGAACCTGGGCAAGCTGTTTACCCCCTTCTTCACCACCAAGGCCCTGGGCAAAGGGACAGGTCTGGGGCTGTCTATCGTCTATGGCATCATCAAGATGCACCGGGGGCAGATCACTGTCCAGAGCCAGGTTGGCCAGGGGACGACCTTTACTGTGACCCTGCCGGTGCGGCTACCCAAGGGGCAGTTGGCCTCGACCAGCGCCCCGGCCGGCGTGATCGCCTGACAGCGGCGGGGGAGACATGGAAGCCAAAGGCAACATCCTGGTCGTTGACGACGAGTTGGGCATTCGCGAAGGCTGCCGGCGGGCCTTGGAACCGGAGGGATTCACAGTGGAGACGGCAGCCACCATCCAGGAGGGGCTGCGCAAAGTCCGGGAAGGCAATGTCGACCTGGTGCTGCTGGACGTAATGATGCCCGACGGACGGGGCATTGACCTGTTGGCCCCCATCCACGCGAAGGACCCCGACATCGTGTCCGTGATCATCACCGGCTACGCCACGGTGGAGCTGGCGGTAGAGGCCATCAAACAGGGGGCTTACGATTTTATCTCCAAGCCCTTCACCTCCGACCTGTTGCTGATGACGGTCAATCAGGGATTAGAGAAGCGGCGACTGTCGCTGGAGGCCA
>Ga0315308_1000210_pt1 | contig 31807 bp, 33 predicted proteins | sample TDP3_MG_FD_203078 | JGI IMG/M metagenome (GOLD analysis project Ga0315308, IMG submission 203078) | Freshwater sediment microbial communities from Lake Towuti, South Sulawesi, Indonesia - TDP3 | ecosystem: Environmental > Aquatic > Freshwater > Lake > Sediment | place: Indonesia: South Sulawesi...
GATGGTAGAAGTCTGAAAACGGTAATAGTACGTCCCGAACACATTAGATCCCATAAGACATCCAATTGAGGGACGATGGGTGCCAAGGAAAGTCCTAGATCAGAGATCTGTCTCGATCCCCGAAGTGAAGACTGTCCTAAAGAAAAGGAACGAAGCCGATTTGGACCAATTTCAGAAGAGAACCCTTGACTATGCAACGAAGTTCTCCAAAATCACCGGTGAAGAAGCTCCGAAATTGGTAGAGAAGCTAATGGCCGACTTCTCCGTAAGCCGAAGTGAAGCTGTACAACTTGCAAACTGCATGCCATCGAGCATTGAGGAATGCAGAACCTTTCTGCAATACGGAAAGAGAAAACTGATAACCACGAGAGAGCTAGAGGAATTACTGAAGGTTCTGAACGAATATCGAGAGGCATAGAACCCAAGACGAGTTCTCATGTTTTGAAACGCGATGGAGAGGCGGCTCTAGGCCTTGGAAAGGAAGAAGTACGAAGAGTACGGATACGTCTTGGACTACGTCCCTCACGGCAGGGCAGGATCACAGAGACAGAGTTACCGAGCTGAGCCGGTTGTACAGATCGTGGGAGAGTCATATTTCACGCTTCTCGAAGCTGCACCTGAACCCGGTGCGGTCTTCTCACCATTCGAGCGCATCTACGTTGGAAAGGACAGAAGAGAGAAGATAAGCCACATAATCGGTAGAATTGGATACGAAGAATTGACATCAACGTCGAGAAGTGATCTAGAGACAGTCATAGAGAGAATGGTGAAATCTCAAGAGAAACGTTTCGTGGAATTCTTCAACAGTTCGCAAGCGATAGCGCCACGAATGCACTCCCTTGAACTGATCCCCGGAATTGGAAAGAAGATCATGTGGACAATCGTCGAATCCAGAGAGGCCAAACCGTTTGAAAACTTCGAAGACATACGCAAGAGAACAGGGCTGTCCGATCCCGGAAAATTCATAGCAAAGAGGATTCTCCAAGAGCTGCGTGGAGAAGAGCGCTACCGAATATTCACCAGACAGATCTAGATTCGTAGCTGAGATATCGGATTGCACGCGCAGCATGGGAAAAGATGGAATGAACCTCAAAGCGAGAGTAAGTGAGCTCGTCGAGCAGAGCGGCATGAGTCCTCGCCAGAGACTTGGGCAAAGCTTCGTTGTTGATGAACTTCTCCTTGGTCGACTCATAAAATACGCAGAGATTCTTCCAAGTGAGACAGTACTTGAGATCGGAACAGGATTTGGGTTTCTGACTGAGTTGCTCTCCAGAGTTGCGCATCAGGTGTACACGATCGAGTTGGATCGGAGACTCTGCCAAATGGCCAGAGAACTCTTGAGAGGACAAAAGAACGTCCACCTGATTGAAGGGGATGCCTTGGAGGTTTCATTTCCAGAGTTTGACAAGGTCGTGTCCAATCCTCCATACGCCATATCTTCAGATCTCGTCTTTCGACTGCTCAGACACACCTTCAGGAGCGGTATACTGACCTTTCAGACAGAGTTCGCGAGGAGGCTCGTCGCCCCGAGTGGAACCCCTGAATACGGGCGTCTCACCGTAATGGTTTATCCAAAAGCAGAAGTCGAACTACTCGAGGAAGTACCCCGGCAATCCTTCTATCCTACGCCGAGGGTTGACTCGACTGTTGTCAGAATTAGACTCAGGCGATCTCCTTTTACATTGAAGGACGTACGCATGTTCGAAGAACTTGTGAGGTTCATGTTCACTCAGCGTCGTCGTATCAGCAAGAAGGTAGTTGAGAGATTTGTCTCTGAGCATTGTCTGTCGAGAGCGGCGTTGGACGAAGTGTTCAAGCTACCGCAGGTGGATCGCAGAGTGTACGAGCTCTCGCCGCAGGATTTTGCGGTAATGAGCAACGCGTTGTCCTAGAGGAGTCACAAGGATGCCGACCAATCTGCCTCCTCAGTGCCAAGCCCAGTATAACAAGGTCATTCAATCGAGATCGCCGTTCGAGAAGCTGAAAAATCTTCAGCTCTTCTTGTCGATGGTTCCTAAGCACAAGCATACAGAACGCCTTCGATTGAATGTGAAGCGGCAGATCGCATCCCTCAAGGTTGAGATTGAAGAGAAAAAGAAGAGGAAAGTGGGAAGTGGTGCGAAGTTCTTTGTAAGAAAGGAGGGTGCCGCTCAGCTCATACTTTTGGGGCCCACAAACGCCGGAAGAAGCTCACTGCTAGCGGCGGTGACGAATGCGAAGCCTCAGATCGCTCCATATCCTTTCACAACTAGGTTGCCTGTTCCCGGGATGCTCCCTTTTCAAGATCTACAGTTCCAGTTGATCGAAGCGCCGGCGCTGACGGTTGGAGCCGCAGACGGAATCTCTTGGGGGCCGAAGGTCTTGACGCTGGCGAGAAATGCTGATGGTCTAATAGTTGCAGTCGACCTCTCCTCAGACCCAGCCTCACAATTGGAGTCGGCTCTGACTGAGCTTAAGAAGGCCGGAATTACAGCGGAGAAGCCCTCATTTGATGTTGAGATAAAACTCGAAAAAGAAGGGACTGGGATTCGAGTGGTGGTTTTGGGTCAGCTCTCAGACTGTACTGTCGCTGATGTCAAGCAACTGCTGCAAGCATTCAAGATAAGCAACGCGACGGTAAGGATCGCCGGAAGCGTCTCAATGGCGGATGTGGAAGACGCTGTCTTCGAGAGCAAACTCCTCTTCAAGCCAACGCTCGTGGTAGCGAACAAGTTGGATACCGACCCTTCGAGGGTAGCCTTGAAGAGTCTTCAGGGGACTGTACCTAGTTCGATCCCTCTAATTGCGATCTCATCCAAGACTGGAGAAGGCTTGTCCGGCTTGGGAGAGAAAATCTTCTGGACACTCAAACTGGTTCGCGTTTATACGAAAGAGGCCAACGAAGCTCAGCCTTCCAGACGACCGGTTGTACTTAGAGAAGGCGCCACAGTTGAAAGCGTGGCAAAACACATACACAGTTCCTTGTTTCGCCTCTTCAAATATGCGAGGATCTGGGGCCCAAGTGGCAAGTACGGAGGCGAGAGGGTTGGACTGGAACACCAATTGAAGGACGGCGACGTGGTTGAAATACACATTAGATGATTGCTGCGTCAAAATAGTCTTGGTCGGGCCAGAATATGAGAGAAACATTGGAGCGATAGCGAGACTCATGAAGAACTTCGGTTTCTCGGACCTTCGTATAGTGTCCACCAAAACACGGGTTGGAAGTGAAGCGATCGCATATGCAATGCATGGCGCTGATTTATTGAGGAAGGCAAAGTTCTACCCAGACCTGGAAAAAGCACTGGCTGATATCGACTTTGTCGTCGGAACCTCCTCTAGAAGAGCGGGAGACGACTCAAATCTGAGTCGCATGGGGATAGAGCTAGCTGGACTCCAGTCAAGGATCGCGAACGTTGGAAACGCTGCACTGGTTTTCGGCAGAGAGAGCAAGGGGTTAAGCAAGAAAGAACTGGATCTATGTGACACCGTATTGACAATATGTGCGAACCCAGCTTATCCAGTTCTCAACATCGCTTCATCTGCCGCAATAATCTTCCACAACCTGCATGGCCAATCATTTCAGGCCAAGGCAAGTTGGTCTTACGCAAACAACAAAGTGAAACGGAAAATCGTCGAGTATTTTATGGAGATAATGGATGTGGCGCAATACCCTCAGCGCAAGCGGAGGCTAGCTGTCAGGGCCTTGAAGAATGTGATGGGCCGATCATCGATCACAAGACGAGAGGCGTCCCTGTTGGTAGGCGTGCTTCGCCGGGCCGGTCATATCTTGAGACATGGAGCCGGGGGAAAGGCGGAACCAATCCGGAACAGTACCTATCAACCTCGGATTGAATACCATTCCGACGAGATATTTCCCGTCCGCTCATGCGATCCAGCTTGCGCTGCGGCAAAGCCCGCATCGACTAAACCTTAAATAACACACGAGTATCCGAAGTTGTAAGCCCGTCATGGCTTGGGAGATATTGCATGGGCGGCAGCAATCGCACCGTCGCGAAGGGGATGCCATATACAAGGACTGAGTATATGCATGGGAGCCCTCCCTCCAAGATAAGCAAGTTCACTATGGGAGAAAGCCCGACCGATTTCACTTGTAGAGTGGCTTTGGTATCCGGAGCTAAGGTTCAGATAACGCATTCGGCTCTTGAGGCTGCTAGGGTGGCTGCTAACAAGACAATCGCCGACAAGCTTGGAGACAAAGGGTACTCATTGAAGATCAATGTGTATCCACATGTAATATTGAGAGAGCACAAGTTTCTGGGTGTGGCCGGAGCCGACAGGTTGTCTGAAGGGATGAGGCACGCCTTCGGAAAGGCTGTTGGAAGAGCTGCGATAGTAAGGGAAGGGCAGAAGATACTTTCAATAGCCACTACGCCCAGCTCCGTAGAACTGGCAAAAGAAGCGATGAGGCGAGCCAGCAGCAAGCTCCCAGCCTCATGCAAGATAGTTGTTGAGGAGACCGGAGGAGACGATACGCCTTGACAAAGCGTTCAGAACGCACTATCCTTTGGTTTGAGGAACTCAGGCGGGAAGACGTTCCGCTCGTCGGTGGAAAGTGTGCCAACCTTGGAGAGATGCTTTCCGCAGGAATACCCGTGCCTCCCGGATTCGCAATTTCGGCAACCGCATACAGACGCTTCATCACCGAGACCGGGATCGCCGACGAGATCTACAAGACAGTAAAGGACACAGTAAAAGACCCGAGAGATCCGAAACAGTACGAAGAGGCTTCGAAGAGAATACGGCACCTGATAGAATCGGCACCTATTCCCCGATATATGTCAGATGCGATTTTGGAAGCCTACCGACAACTGTCGTCCAAATCATCCGCGGCGGAGGCATTCGTCGCAGTCAGATCCAGCGCTACGGCGGAGGATCTCCCGGATGCGAGCTTCGCTGGCCAGCAGGAAACCTTCCTAAACGTGAAGGGCCCGCGAGAACTCTTAGATAGAGTCAGGAAGTGCTGGAGCAGCCTTTTCACGCCAAGAGCCATTTTCTACAGAACCGAAAAGGGATTCGATCACGACAAGGTTCTGATAAGCGTTGGAGTCCAAGAAATGGTTGATGCCAAGTCGGCGGGCGTGATGTTCACGCTTAACCCAGTGACAGGTGATCCAGCCCAGATAGTTGTTGAGGGCAATTGGGGGCTCGGAGAATCGGTTGTCTCGGGCTCGATAACTCCCGATAGCTTCGTCATTGATAAGTCGACAATGGAAGTGTCGAAGAGGAATATTGTCGAGAAACTCACGGAATATATCAAGAATCCTAAGACCGGAGAGACGATTCACGCCGAGGTTCCGGCTGAAAGAAGAAAAGCGCTGTGCCTTACCGATGAAGAGATCTCAAGACTCGGGGAACTTGCGGTGAAAATAGAGAGGCACTACGGCGGAAGAGCTCAAGATGTCGAATGGGCAATCGATAGGAATCTTCCGTTCCCAGAGAACGTATTCATCGTACAATCACGTCCGGAGACAGTTTGGAGCCTCAAAGCCCCTCAGCCTAAACCGGTGACGGCCGAGAAAACTTTCGAGAGGGCAGTCGTTGTAAAGGGGCTTCCTGCCAGTCCTGGAATCTATGGCGGAAAGGCAAAGGTGGCCATGACGACAGAGGTAGCCTCCAAAATAGTCAGCAAAGGCGATGTCTTGGTCACCCAGATGACAAATCCCGACTGGGTCCCATACATGCGCGTCGCAGGGGCCATCATTACCGACATGGGAGGTATGACCTGTCACGCTGCCATAGTCTCCCGGGAATTAGGGGTACCCTGCATAGTTGGAACCGGCAAAGCGACGACGCTTTTGACCACCGACCGAGATTACACGGTCGACGCTAAGAATGGCATAGTGTACGATGGAATACTGCCAGAGATCATGAAGGTAGCGTCTACGTCGATACAGGCTTCAGGTCAAGTCGCGTCCGCGGCCACACCAACTTATGTAGAGCCCGTTCCAGTGACGGCGACCAAGGTCTACATGAATCTCGGCGTCCCAGAGAAGATAGATGACTACAAGAATCTACCTTTCGATGGTATCGGCCTGATGCGTGTCGAGTTCATCTTGGCCTCATACATCGGAGAACATCCGAACTTCCTGCTCGAGACGGGGCAAGGCCAGAAGTTCGTTGACAAGATGGCCGAAGGCATTGGCAAAGTCGCGAGCAGTATTCAACCTCGCCCAGTAGTTGTGAGATTTAGCGACTTCAAGACTAATGAATACGCCCAGCTGAAGGGAGGAGAGAAATACGAGCCTCACGAGGATAACCCAATGCTGGGCTGGCGAGGCGTCAGCAGATACATCAGCTCTCAGTACGAGAAGGCGTTCCGTCTAGAATGTAGGGCCATAAAGAAGTGCAGGGACGAGTGGGGATTGAAGAATGTATGGACTATGCTCCCGTTTGTCCGAGCCACTTGGGAAGTCGAGAGATGTCTGCAGCTTCTGAAAGAAGAGGGGCTGGAACGGACCAGAGATTTCAAGGTCTGGCTCATGGCTGAAGTTCCAAGCATAATCCTGCTTGCAGACGAATTCTGTCCCCTCTGCGATGGATTCAGTATCGGAAGCAACGACCTGACACAACTGGTGCTGGGAACAGATAGAGATAGCCAGATCCTCCCATCGATCGACACTAGATACTTCGACGAGAGGGATCCGGCCGTCAAAAGAGCGGTGGGACATCTGATCAGAGTAGCAAGGAGACACGGTGTGACAGTGAGCATCTGTGGCCAGGCGCCGAGCGTCTATCCCGAGTTCACGGAGTTCTTGGTGAGATGTGGGATAGATAGTGTCAGCGTCAACCCGGACGTTGTGATCCAGACGAGGAAGCTTGTCGCCAGCATGGAACAGAAGGTGTTGCTTGAGAGGCTTGCTGAAGCGAGGGAGAGCCTCTCAGGTCAGAGCGCACACAAAGACGTCGAGAGTTGGTAGCGTTAGTAATAAGAGAGATCTGGTTCTGTCCAAACACTTTTTTTCTCCAGAGAGGATTTCTCCCATCCTTGGCCTTCAGATTGCGTGAGTGGCACAAATGTTTGATCTTGAGGGTGAGCAGGTCGTCCGCACTATCAAGGAAAGGAAGGCAAAACGCGTGCTCTTACAGTTCCCGGAAGGCTTGAAGAGATACGCGATAGCGACGGCTTTGAGCATTGGAAGAGAGACCGGCGCGTTAGCCATAGTCTCGGCTGATCCTTGTTATGGCGCTTGCGACATTGAGGTAGATGGAGCAAGATCTATTCAGGCTGATCTTATCATTCACTATGGACACTGCCAGTACAGCGAGGAGACAAACATTCCAACAGTTTATGTCGAAACAAAGTGGAGAGGAAGCATTTCAGACGTGTTGGAGAGGGTGGTTCCTCTGCTCGCGCCGTACCAGAAAATAGGGCTGGTGACCACTGTCCAACATACGCATCAGCTGGGATCCGCGAGAGAATTTCTGGAGAAGCAAGGCAAACTGGTAAAGATAGGCCATGGCTCGGAGAGATTTGGGCGCGAGGGGCAGATTCTTGGATGCGACTTCTCCTCAGCCCTCTCGATTCAACACGAAGTCGACGCCTTCCTCTTTATTGGCGGTGGAGTTTTTCATCCGCTTGGCCTGGCGCTGGCGACGGATCACGTTGTGATAGCTGCAGATCCGTTTACGCTGAAGGTCGAGAACCTATCGGACAGAAAGAGGAGGACTCTACGCAGGAGATGGCAAGCATTGGAAGCTGCCCGCAAGGCTGCTAGAATAGGGATAGTTGTTGGACTCAAGAGCGGTCAGAAGAGGCTTGGTGAGGCGTGCAGAATCAAGAAGATGCTGGAAGATCTTGGGAAGGAAGCTGTCTTGTTGTGTTCGCGGGAAATCTCGCCTGAACATATCGCGAACTTCACCAACTTGGAAGCCATCGTAGAGACAGGCTGCCCGAGAATTGCTGTCGACGACTCATCGAGGTTTTCGATCCCTGTTCTCAACCAGAGAGAAGCAATGATTCTTGTCGGAGAAGACTCTTGGGAAGCATATGCTGGTGAAACATAGAGGGCCATCCCTGTCATACTGCACACCTACATGGCAAGAGACAGCTTCCGATGAATGAGTGGACTGGAATGCCGCTAGGCAAAGATACTGGAGCAAAGATGACTCGGAAGCAACTTGAGATCTTCCTGAGCAGGCTCCAAGGAATTGCCAGTCCAAAACTCGGGCTTGAGCAATATCCCACTCCTCCCGAGATTGCCTCGGCAATCATACATTGGGCGAACCTAGCTCATTATGACATTAGAGGAAAGAGGGTCGTCGACTTGGGAACGGGAAACGGAGTACTGGCGATTGGAGCAGCGAAGGCTGGCGCCTTGGAAGTGGTTGGAGTTGAAAACGACAGGGAGTCAATTCATGTAGCCAGCATGAATGCACGTTGTGCTTCAGTCGATGTCAGCTGGATCATGGGGGATATAGATGCCATTCGGGGCAGATTTGACACAATTTTGATGAATCCACCCTTCGGCACGAGAAGAAGGCACGCGGATCTCAGATTCTTGAAGAAGGCTTTGGGAATTGCAGGAGTCACATACTCAATTCATAAGAGTTCGACGAGAGAGTTCGTGATGAAGTTTCTTCAACGAAAAGGGGCGAAACTAATCGAGGTCTTCCCATCCCGGCTTGGGATTTCGCACCTCTACCCTTTCCACACGGACAGGCGGAGAACCATAGAAGTTGACATCTACAGGATTGTTGGTCCTCTCAAACAGATTGCGGAAGGCCCCCCTTCAGAGGCACGTGAGGAATCCCAAGACTAGGTATTTATAAGACAGCAAGGCGGCTGATAGTGAGTGCTCTTATCGACTATGATGTTCCGCCGCCTATTGTGTTGACAAGATAACAGCCTTAGGTGAAGGGCCTGAAATGCGTGAGAACAAGAGGAGTGAAAAATTCGTCGTCCCAGGAGAGAGGCTTGGAGTAATAGAAGAGTTTGACTCGGGAGACGGAACCTATTCTGAAAACGGAACCATCTATTCACTGGTTTTTGGACAGACTCATCTCGATCTTAGGAACAAGAGAATATCGATCCGTCCGCTGGGTAAAGCTCCACTCATGCCCATAGAAGGCGACATCATAATAGGTCAGATAACTACCGTTCAAGACAAGATGGCAAACGTCAGGATTCTGGAAATCAATTCAAAGCCTAGCCAGGCCAACTTCACTGGTGTGATGCATGTATCCACGGCAAGTCCGGACTATGTGGGAAGCCTAAACGAGATCTTCAAAGTCGGAGACGTTCTAAGGGCGAAGGTGATAAGCATAAAGAACCGTACCTACCAGGTGGCAACGACGGAACCAGACTTGGGAGTGCTCTATGCCTCCTGCTCCAAATGCGGCTCGCCCCTTATGGTTCAAGGATCCTCGCTTGGCTGTCCCTCTTGTAGGAATGTCGAGAGGAGAAAGATTGCCAAGGATTATGGTTCCTTTCCTATGCAGTGACTTGAATTTCAGAAGCTGACCGAGGAGAACATCATGAAACTCAAGCTTCTTGAGAAGAAGGCTGGCGAAATGAAAATCGAGATAGAAGGGGAAGCTCACACATTCTGTAACCTCCTTCAAAGAATGTTGCTTGAGGATAACGATGTTGAGTTTGCAGGATACGATATCTCCCATCCCTTGGTCTCTAAATCTGTCTTGTACCTTAGGATGAAGGGCAAAAAGAAGCCGGAGGACGCTCTCAAAGAGGCGGCAAAGAAAATATCCGATGAGGCGATGGAGCTCAAGACGAAGTTCCAAGAGGCCTTGGAACAAATCAAGATTGAGCCGAAATGAAAGAGACTTCGCGGATAGCCTCCAGATTCACAAACCTCAGAGAAGCGCTTGCTGACAAGGGACTTGCCCAACTCGGAGACACAATAATCAATTTCGCCTTTTCGGTAGCCAAGACGGTGCGAATCGGGTGCCCGACGGGTGCGAGAGTAGACAACCAAGTCCTTGCACAGGCGGCAAGGCAATCAGGCCTTAGAAGGATTATGGGATCTCGTCTGGATAGGCACGACATTGCAGACGCTGCAGAAGCAGTTCTGGCGTTTGCATGGCTCCGGGATTTGATCAGCATAGAAGAAGTTGTCGCCATACTCGCGGACAGGCCATCGGATGAGCTCGTCTCCATGACACGTTTGATTTCCGAAGTGATCAGGCGCCTCGAGAAAATCGCCATGGCCTGACACTTAAGCTGGAATCATTAGGAGGACGCAGAGATCGAAACGTTGAAGAATCCATATCAAGGAACCGCAGAAGATTGAAGAAGATGTGAGCCGCTCTGTTCGCCAAGTTTCGGATAATTAAACCTGAGATCCGCCTGATAGGGGTCGATGATGCGCCTTTCGTCCCTCGCTCAAAGTCAGAGACGGATGTGGTTGGTATTGTGTGCCGCGGTGGGCTGTGGATTGAGGGTGCCATGAGGACCAAGATCGAAGTTGACGGTTTGGACGCCACTGAGAAAATCTCTGACATGATAAGGAATTCTACACATTATCCTCAGATCCGAGTAATCATGCTCCATGGTATCACATTTGCCGGCTTCAACGTTGTCGATGGAAATGCGATGGTAGAAAGGACGAAAAGACCTGTCATAGCTGCCACCAAGGAAAGGCCTAACCTTGCTAGAATAGAGGAAGCCATTCGCAGTCTTGAGTCGTGGAAAGAACGCCTAGAACGGATTAGGCGCGCCGGAGTGCCAGTCAAGGTCTACACGCGCGGCATCAACGAACCTATATACATGCACTCCTTCGGCATGCAGTTGGAGGATGCGAAGAAGATCGCTAAGATATCAGCCACACGTGCAAGCATTCCGGAGCCGCTCAGAGTCGCCCATCTCATAGCTTCCATGGCGACTCAAGACTCTAAAGCCCCGACACAATAGATTCTGAGAAGCCGCAGCCGCGAGGTTTCCAGACGACTCGAGAAAAGTCGTATCTAGATCTGTTATCTCCATCAAAAGGCTTAATAGAATCCGAACTCAGGAAGTCTGAGTCTTGGCTGCTGGAGAGCAAAGACATGGAGTTTTGTCCTCGGTGCGGCATGAGGCTGGTGCCCACCAAGAAAGAAAAGCGCGTCGTTCTGGTCTGCCGAAAATGCAAATATGAGAGAGCCGCACAAAAGGCGGAAACCTCATCACGCAAAATCGACCACTCACCAGAAGAACAGATCGCAGTTGTAGGAGCCAAAGAACAGGAACTCAGGACCTTGCCAACCATAAAGATGGAATGTGAGAAATGTCGCAACACCGAGGCCTACTGGTGGCTCGTCCAGACGCGAGGTGCGGATGAGTCTCCGACAACCTTCTATAGATGCGTAAAATGCGGATACACCTGGCGAGACTACTCGTAGCACCAACTCTATCGTTGGATTCTTCACGCCTTTCTGCGCAAACGTTAAACGAACTGTGTCACAGTTTCCTAGAGGAAAGCGGTGAATCGACCTGTTCAAGACCCGAATGGCAGACGCGAGGATGTGGAAGAACATAGTTACAGCAGTGTCAACCCTCATTGATGAAGGAACTTTCGAGGCCGGGCAGGACGGAATAAAACTTCGAGCAATGGATCCTTCTCATGTAGCTATGATAGACTTGGCGTTGCCCTCATCCTCCTTCGAAGAGTACGCTTGTGATAAGCCCCTCAAGATCTCTGTCAACTTGGGTGAAATGCTCAAGCTTCTGAGGCGCGTGAGCGGAGACGAATCCTTGGAGATGAACTACGAGGAGGACTCGGCGAAACTGAGCCTTAAGCTGCGTGGCAGATACAGCAGGACTTTCAGAATGTCAACAATCCAACCTACTGGCGAAGAAGTTCCGACCCCAAGGATAACATTCAACGCGCGGATCAAGATGTCGGCTGAAACCCTGAAGAACGCTGTAGACGACGCCTCAGCGGTCAGCGACCACCTGAGATTTGAATCAAACACAGAAAAGTTTGCGATAAACTCTTCTGGCGACCTTGGAACTGCCACGATAGAGCTCGAAAAGGGAAGCGAATCTATACTAAGCTATGATGTCCAACAAGAGAGCAAAGCGACCTTCAGCATCAGCTACCTCAGCGACATAATAAAATCAGCGACAGCGGCGTCAGATATCGTGACTGTCGAATATTCCACCAACATGCCGATCAAGCTCACCTTCGACCTGCCTCAAGGCTCAATGGTATTCTATCTTGCTCCGCGCGTCGAAGCCTAGACATCCAGCAGATTGACCGAACCAAACGGATTTAACCTTTGAACCGTCAACACGATCGGAAAATGTTACATTCGAAGACCGACCTGGCCAAATATCCCTTTTCTACTGAGGCTGGAGAGTACGTCAAGCAACTTAGTATCAGGATAGATGATTTTGAAAGACCAGAATTCCAGAACGTTCTAAGCAGAGCCGAAGGGAGAGTTAAGGAGTCTATCCTGAACGGTGTAGTGTCGCCCGAGTTCCGGGACGCCGATGTCGAACTACTATCTTATCCACTGGGACAGGTCTTGGTAGCCATCGCAGGAGAGGCATACCTGAAGAGGAGGCATGCACTAGCAGAAGCCAAGAGAAGCCACGAGCTCTTGAAGGCTGAAGAACCAGAGAAGGTCATCCGCCTTGCGACGGACACCTTCAGATGGAGGATTGGAGAGCCCGACCGAGACGCTGGAAGCCCTATTCATATGCTCAAATTGAGCTTTGTCGACTATCTTAGGACAGCACCACAGTTCCATGATCCAAAATGGAAGCTCGTCAACAGAGTAGTCTCCGACGGTTTCGTTTACATATCAATAGACGAAGCTGCTCGCCTCCTCTCAGAAGAAGTCAGAATTCAAATTCTAAGGAGGCTCGAGACCCAAAGAGAGTTGTTGGTTCCTGACATCCTCGCCAAAAGAGCGAACGAGCTTCTGGCACTGTTCAAACAGCAGAGAGGGCCTTTCGAAGAGTATGGCCCGCCACCCGCTGCGATGGAAGAAGCGTATCCACCCTGCATCAAATCGCTCATGCAATCTCTAGCCGACGGAAAAGACATACCTCATATGGGGCGATTCAGCCTTACGGCCTTTCTCGTGAATGCGGGGCTTTCCTCCGAGGATCTCTTGAAGCTTTACGGGGCCACGGCGGACTTCGACGAACGGATGACGCGGTACCAGATAGAGCACATCGCTGGGAAAAAGGGTTCGAGAACGCGATACAAGCCACCCAACTGTGACACTATGAAGACGCACGGTTTGTGTCCCTACATCGATGACATATGCAAACGTATCAGACATCCTCTTAGCTACTATAGGAGAAAGACTAGGATGCTCCAAAAGTCATCCAGAGGAGGCAGACAAAATTCGAGCTACTGATGATTATCTCAGACATCGGTTCTCAGAATACTACACCAAGAACAAAGTGGGGGTGCCGCGTCAATTAGATGGAAGAGAGTTTGGCTTTACCCTTTTCAAGGAAAGAATGATGGTGAGGCACAGAAAGTTCGACTCTGAAGACGCCTTGACGGCTTTTCTTGCTGCAAATGGGCCATCAGATGTCTATGCATCAGCGGCGTACTACCTGAACCCGGAACTCGAGATGGACAAAAAGGGGTGGCTTGGGGCTGACCTGGTATTTGACGTAGACGCCGATCATGTGGAAACACCTTGCAAGAAACTCCACGATCGATGGAAATGTTCAGACTGTGGACATGTAGATTCTGGGACAGCTCCACGAGCCTGCAGCGAGTGTGGCAGCCAGAGGTTGGAGCAGTACAAAGAGATCTGCGAACAGTGTCTCCAAGCAGCCAAGTCTGAGACTAGAAAGCTCGTCGACATCATGATTGGGGATTTCGGCTTTACCGACAGAGAGATGGAGGTTCATTTTACTGGGAACAGGGGCTATCACACGCTGATCGTTTCAGACAGAGTCCGCTCCTTAGATCAATTAGCCAGAAAGGAGATAGTAGACTACGTTTGTGCGACGGGACTGAGACCTGAGCTTCACAATCTGACCCATGGGGACAAGCTGCGCTGGGAGCTAGACCGTTCGGCAAGCTTTGGATGGAGCCGCAGGATTGCTCGAGCGCTGGATCATTTTATGTCGACGGCCGATCAATCAGAACTGTCGCAGATCGGCCTAAGCAAGGCCACGATCAGAGAGATCATGGAGAAAAGAGGGAATCTAGCAACGCATCCGGAGAAGATAGACTGGCGGTTTGTCCCTAGAATCGGAGAAAAGACTTGGGAGAGGATAGCTCAAAGGGCCGCCCGTTTAGAGAGCTCGCAAGTTGATACAGTAGTCACGACAGATATCCATAGGTTGGTGAGACTGGCTGGAAGTCTTCACGGCAAGACGGCCTTGAAGGTGCAGATTCTCTCGATCGACGAGCTGGAGGATTTTGACCCTAGGAGTGACTCCATCGTATTTCAAGAAGGCGAGGTCACCTTGCATGTTGAGCAGGTAGAGAGATTTAGGCTGGGGAAGAGAGATTATGGGCCATTTCGTGATGAGACCGTGGTCCTGCCAGACGCAACTGCAATGTACCTACTGTGCCAAGGCCGGGCGCATATAGGAGACTGAAGGATTGCTCGACGAACTCTACGAAGCTTGGAAAAGGGATCTGGAGGATCGCGATCTTCAACCGCTGTCAGCCGACTTCTTCGAAAGAATAGCGGACTACCTACACAGACTAAAAGAGGACCTACGCATGACAGACGACCGAACGTTAAATGGCAGACTCAAAAGGCTCGAGTATGAAAAGGCAACGAAGCTTAGCCGCAACTTGATGCAGCTCCGACAGAGAAAGATATTGCAGATCGCATGTGAAAGAGAATCGCTTCCATCGAATTTGCTCACGGAGCCAGAACAGACGTACTACGATAGGACTCGTCAAAATCAAGAGGGGATGCTCAGACTGCAGGAGCAGGTATTGGAGGGGAGAATGCCAGTTCCCGAGGAGCGGGATCAAGGATCTGAAAGACGGACCTTGGTGCTCCGATTTCTCTCAGATATGCCCTCGATCGTTGGATCAGATATGCGAATGTACGGACCATTTCGAAAAGAAGATGTCGCAGTTCTGCCGCCGGAGAATGCCGAAACATTGCTCCGCCAGAAAGTGGTCCAACGCGTGGAAACATGATCTTCTCTTCTTGAGTGGCACTCGCTGTCTGGTGGCGGCACGGAGAATACATATATAAGAGCTTAGCGGGCCGTTTATGTCCCAACTTGGCGGTCAGCTGCATGAAACTCCCCAAAGTCAGGAACACCTACTGTCCTAAATGCAAGAGATCGACCGCTCATACCTTGTCGCTCTACAAGAAGGGGAAGGAGAGATCACTTTCTGCTGGCGCACGAAGGCATGAGCGAGAAAAGCATGGTTATGGGGGCCAGAAGTATCCGGAGCAGGTTCGGTTTGCAAAGACTACGAAGAAACAGACGCTTAAACTGAAGTGTAAAGAGTGCGGTTACACCCTTCAGAAATTTGGCGTTAGACTCCGGAAGGCAGAGCTAGAAGTGTAGGTAGATCACAAATGTCAGGATGGGACAAATTGATACCCCGCCCGAAGAGCCAGTTTCTAAGGATCAAGTGTCCGAACTGCGGTAACGAACAGAGCGTATTCAGCGCTGTCGCCACGGAAGTGAAGTGCAACGTCTGCGGGGCAGTTGTAGCTGAGCCGACTGGGGGAAAGTCCAAGATCAAAGGCGAGATCCTAGGGTTAAACGAGTAAGAGGTCGCAATGATTTGAGTAAGCCAGAGGATTGGCCTGAAGTTGGCGATTTGATTGTGGGTACGGTCTCGAGGGTGACCTCTTATGGCGCATACGTGACCTTAGATGAATATCGCAATCGAGAAGGGTTAATGCACGTTTCTGAAATCGCCTCGTCTTGGGTCAAGAACATTCGAGACTTTGTACGCGAGGGGCAAAAGGTTGTACTGAAGGTTCTCAAGACGGATCCTGAGAAGGGCCATGTGGACCTTTCAATGCGTAGAGTTACAGAACGCGACAGAAAAGAGAAGATGCTCGAGTGGAAGCGAGACAAGAGAGCTGAAGCATTATTGCGAATGGCAACCGAGAAGGTGGGCAAGAAGGAAGAGGCCGACGCCACAGTTGCGCCGAAGCTCCTACGACAGTTCGGGAAATTGTATGACGCATTCGAAGAAGGGGCAACCAAAGGAGAGTCCGTCTACGAGAAGGCTGGGATTTCCGAGGAATGGGCGAAAGCTTTGGCCGAAATAGCGAAGACGAAAATCAAAGTGAGAAGGGTGAGAATCAGAGGAGTTCTGCAACTGTCCTGCCTTAGGGGCGATGGCGTGGACCTGATCAAGAAGGCCTTGACAAAGGCGAAAAATGTACCAAAGCCTCGAGACTCGAGAGTCGATCTCCGCGTTCTTGGAGCCCCAAGGTACAGGATCGAAGTGATGGCTCGAAACTACAAAGACGCTGAGAAGGCTTTGAAAGCTGCCGTCGACGAAGCAATCAGTGTCATGGAAGCCAGTCAAGGACAGGCGTCTTTTCAGAGAATGGAATCCTAATGCCAAGGCGACGATAGTTGGTTTGGCTGCTGAGGAAATGTGCGGTGTGTCAACGATATACCCTATGCACAGATCGCTGTCCGGTCTGCGGGGGAGAGGTGCACGTTCCACACCCTGCCAAGTTCTCTCCTGACGACAAATATGCGAGATATAGAGTTCGAAAGTGATAGAGAGAGCTTCGAATGAAGAGCGTCCAGATCATAGAGAAGAGTAGACCCAGACTTGTAGACCCTATCCTTGTAGAGGGCCTTCCAGGTCTCGGATCTGTTGGGAAAATCGTCCTGACCCATCTCGTGCGTTCATTCAAAGCAAAGGTATTTGCGGAGCTATATTCATCTCACCTACCTCCGCATGTACTGGTCGACCGAAGTGGCAGGATCAGACTGATGAGATACGAGTTTTTCGCTGCGAGTGATGAGCACAATCAACGTCCGAGTCTAATTCTGCTCACAGGTGAGACACAGGTTCAAACGCTCGAAGGACAATATTCAATGTCGGAAGAGATTCTGAAATTTGCAGCGAAGAAGGGCGCGAAAACTATCATAACGATCGGCGGTTATGAAGGAGAGGCCTCAAAACATCCAAGCGTCATCGTCATGGCATCGAACAAGCAGCTATTTGAAGAGCTTGTTGCATCAGGAGCTATGCGAAGCCCCGAAGGAAGCCCGATCGTGGGATTGGTTGGGCTGCTTGTCAGCATGGCTGCTCAGAAAGGGATGCCAAGCGCATGTTTGCTTGGTGAGACTGTGGGGCATTTTCCAGATCCTCGTTCGGCCAAGAGCGTCTTGCAGGTATTGGGTCGGTTCCTCAAGAGGGACATTGACCTTACCCTCATTGATCGTGAGATCATGAAAGCTGACAGAACAATGAAGGGCATGGAAAAGATAGAGCATAAGACACGGATATTCGATAGAGCTCTTGAAAGAGACGATAGAATCACATACATATCGTAGTACCGCCACGGCAAGTCGATGCACGCATCCAACGAAATTATCGGACAAGGCGCTGAAGGTCGATCCACACTCAGGGACCACCCTCAAGACGCAGACGGACACTGCGAAATAAGACCTGATCTCACCTCTTTTCTTTGGCGAAAAGACATCACAGATAAGCTTTTTACCATGGCCAGTTCCGTAGAACGGCCATCGCTTGATGGCGTTTGAAGGAATCTCGCTGGTGGGAGGTATGCGCCACACGTTGAGTCCCGGTCTCGCGGTGACTTTGGGATGCCTTTCGCTACCGATGCGCCATCAATGGAGCCCTGCGCACTCGTCATAGATGGGATGTAGGCCGGATGTCAAGAGCGCTTCCAATCAAGTTCAATCCAATGAAGCTCGAAGATGATGTGAGGACATTTTGGAGAGAAAATGACGTCAAGAACAGGATGAGGGATCTCCGTCTCTCTGATTGCGTGGGTAAGTTCGGTTACGTCGAGGGACCCCCAACTTTGAACGGATTCCAACATGTAGGACACGCAAGAGGGCGAGTGATGAAGGATCTTTGGTACAGGTTCAGAACCATGCAAGGATACTTTGTCCTCTTCAGGGGAGGTTGGGACTGCCAAGGCCTGCCCGTCGAGATTCAGGTGGAGAAGGAGCTTGGTATGTGTGAAGGGAAAAGAGAGCTACTCAGGGGGGTAGGAGAAGAGCGCTTTGTCGAAGAGTGCAAGAAGCTCATCATGAGGTACTATGGTCACTGGAAAGAGATGGACGAGAAGCTCGCAGTCTTCATAGATCATGAAAAAGCCTTCTGGACATACAAGGACGAATACATAGAACGGGAGTGGCAGTGCCTACGCAGAGCAAATGAACAGGGCCTCTTGGGCAAAGGATACAGAGTCGTAGCCTACTGTCCACACTGTCAGACATCGCTTAGCAACACAGAAGTCGGACTTGGATACGAAGAGGTCGAAGATCCATCTCTCTACTTCAAGGTCAGACATCAAGGGACGGAAAACGAGTATTTTGTGGTATGGACGACGATGCCCTTCACCATCGTGACTGACATGATGTTGGCTGTACGTCCTGAAGCTGAGTATTCCAAGGTCAGAGTTGGTTCGGAGATCTGGATTGTGGCCAGCTCGAGAGTTCAGAGCGTCCTTAGTGTACTTGGCCTGGGGAAATATGAGATTCTGGACAAGACCCATGGGAAGTCTTTGGAGGGCGAGAAGTACGAGTTCCCGTTTCTAGATCTTATCCCTAAGCAACAAGAATACGATAGATTAGATAACGTCCACCGCGTTGTGGCAGAAGATTTCGTGGATGTAGAGACCGCTACCGGAGTAGTGCACCTCTCGCCGGGAAATGGGGAAGACGACTTCAACACTGCCCAAGAACGCGGCGTCCCGATCTTTGCGCCGTTTGATGACGAGGCTAAGTTCACCGAAGATGCTGGATTCTTCGCGTCGATGTTTGCGCGAGACGCGGATCAGACTGTAATCTCGAAGCTCAAGGAGAAGGGCCTTCTGCTACTGTGCAAGACTGAGAAACATGAGTATCCAACCTGCTGGCGGTCACATCACAAGCTTATCTACTTGGCAAAGAACGAGTACTTCTATTGGACAGATCGCATCGTCGATAGAATAGTCAAAGCGGCTGAAGGCGTGAACTACTTCTATGAGGGTCCGAGGAACCGGTTCATTTCGATCCTTCAGGAAAAGAAGCCGTGGTGCATATCTAGGGAGCGAGTTTGGGGGACACCACTGCCGATATGGGTCTGCGAGACTTGCGGCTCGACCCAACATCTGTTCAGTAGGCGAGAGATCGTCGCTCGTGCTTCGCATCTGCCGGATGGTGCTGCCTTTGAACTTCACAAACCTTGGATCGACAGGATAGTCATCGACTGTTCGAAATGTGGAGGACGGATGAGGCGAGAAGACTTTGTTTTAGACGCTTGGCACAACAGTGGAGCCGCGTCATATGCAGGATTCAGCAACGACGAGTTCAGGGAATTTGTTCCAGTGGAGTTCTTGACGGAGGCCATTGATCAGACGAGGGGCTGGGCTAACAGGCTCTTAATAGCACATGTCCTCTTCACAGGGGAGGCGGAATCTCCATTCAACTCCTATCTGTTCTATGGCCATGTGCTAGACGAGAAAGGTCGCAAGATGAGTAAGAGCCTTGGAAACGTCATTGAGACGGCCGATGTTCTCTCCAAGTATCCGGCAGATCTTTACAGACTATATATGCTCTGGAAATGCTCTCCAATAGATCTCATGTTCTTCAGCTTCAAAGAGATGAACGAACGTCCCTACCAGTTCTTGAACACGCTATACAATCTTCACAGGTATTTGCAAGAGAACGGAACCTACGATCGATTCAATCCAAAGGGTTTTACACTCGACTCGGCAGAAGCTAGGTCGCTTCTAGAGCCAGCTGATCGGTGGATTCTTTCAAAGCTACAAGATTTGATTCAGAGAGTGACTCAGGGCTACGAATCTGGGCAGTACAACTCGCTTCTCAGCCTTATAGAAGCATTTGTGGTTGAGAACCTCAGCAGAAACTATGTGCCAATGACTAGGAGAGATCTCTGGAGCGACGCGCCCGAGACGTATGAGCGTAGAATGGCTGTTTACTCCGTCCTTTGGTACGCCCTGAGAAGTGTGACGCTGCTACTTAACCCGGCGATCCCGCACTTCGCCGAGGCTATGCATCAGAACGTCTTTCTCAACTTCGATAGTTCCTTGCCGATATCGGTCGACTTCGAAAGTTGGCCCAAGGTTGAGAACAGGTACAGAGATCAGAGTCTAGAAGAGTCATTCATCACTCTACTTGAAGTGGCATCACTTTCGAACTCTGCCAGACAAGCTGCGAAGCTGAAGAGAAGATGGCCCCTCAGCCGAATGGTCGTGGTTATTCCGGAGGAACGACTACAGGGAATCGCTCCGTTGAAGGGCCTTCTATGTGAACTTGCAAACGTTCGAGAGGTGCTCATCTCAAGTGATCCTCGGGGAAACGAAATAGGACTCAAGGTTTCGCTGAACCTTTCTTCAGCCGGTCCGAAGCTCCGAGGGCTGACGGGGCAGGTTGCCTCCGCCCTCAGGTTGCTCAACGGCTACGATGTACGCCAAAGACTTGAGAGTAGTCAGAGACTACTGCTTGAGGTGGAGCAGACCAAAGTCGAGTTAACCTCAGAGAATCTTGTTTTCACCTATGAGCCGCCCGAAGGCTATTCGCTGGCAGCGGACGAAGGGATTTTGGTCGGCGTTGACACGCGTAGGGACGACGTTCTGATCGGAGAAGGCCTGATGCGTGATATCGCTAGGAGACTACAGGCGTTGCGCAAGGAGTTGAACTTGAAGCCCAGCGACTACTTGAGATCGGCCTATGTTTTCGGCTTGGATGACGAAGGCCGAGATCTGATACAGCCTCACTTGTCTGAGATGCGGGATCTCGTGCGATCGAGGGAGATTGTGATTTGCAGAGACAGAGAGGACGTGGGAGCTCGGTGGAATGAGTTTGAGATAGACGACAGGAAGATTCTCCTTGCTCTCCTTCCTTGATTCGGTATCAGAGTAGACCAAGATGAAGAAGCTGGGGCTCTTAGTAAATCCGATTGCTGGCATGGGAGGCGCGGTCGGCCTAAAGGGAACAGATGGTGAGGAGGTTCTAGGGCAAGCTATCACCCTTGGTGCCAAACCAATCTCACCAAAGCGATCTACAGAGTATCTCTCAGCACTACGAAGAGAGTTGCAAGCCATAGAGCTCCATGTTGGCCCGGGCCAGATGGGCGAGCTTGAAGCCTTGGAGGTTGCCTTGGACTTCACCGTTGTCGGTGGACCATTAACCGGGAAGACATCAGCGGCAGACACAAGACGAGTCGCCGATTCGATGGAGAGGAAGGGCGTCGATCTCTTGGTCTTCTGCGGGGGAGACGGCACAGCTCGAGATATACTAGACTCCATTGATCAGAGAGTCGTCAGCTTGGGGATACCGTCGGGCGTCAAGATGCACAGTTCGGTCTTCGCAGTGACCCCTGTCGCTGCAGCAGCTCTGACGATCGAGCACTTTCGAGGCAGGGCGACGAGTGCGGAGAGGGAGGTTATGGACATCGATGAAGATGCGTACAGACAGGGGCGCCTCTCGGCGCGCCTTTACGGGTATCTGCGGGTGCCCTTCGAACCAAGCTTCATCCAAGGAACCAAAGAGGCTAGCTTGGGGACACAGAGCGAGAGAGAGGCCCAGTATTCGATAGCGAAGAGAATCGTCGAGGAGATGAATCCGGACACATACTATGTGTTGGGTCCGGGCACGACGATCAAGGCTATAACAGATTACTTGGGGCTCCAGAAGACAGTTTTGGGGATCGACATCATAAGAGACAGGAAATTGGTTTTGAAGGATGTCAATGAAGAGCAGATTCTGCGTATTTTGGCTGATGGACAGTCGAAGGTGATCGTGACTCCTATCGGAGGACAGGGGTTCATATTTGGTAGAGGTAATCAGCAGATCAGCGCTGAGGTTCTCAGGAGAGTAGGGAAAGGAGGCGTAGTGGTGGTCGCGACGAGAACGAAGATAAACGCGATTCCGGGCATGAAGCTGAGGATCGATACTGGAGACTTGGCCCTAGACGCCCAGTTTGCTGGATACGTTCGGGTTGTTGTCGACTACAACGAGGAGATTGTGATGAAGGTGGATAGATAAGAGTCACTCACGTTATCGTTTCTCAGCCAACTTGGTTAGGAGCTCGGCATATTGCTGACTGTTCATGAGCTTGGGTAGTTCTTCCGCGAGTCTGTCAGGTCTTAGCAGAGCGATCCACCCCTCATCATAAGGCTCCCTGTTAAGCAGCTCAGGACTATCGAGGAGTTTCTCATTAACCGACACAACTGTTCCTGAGACTGGTGAGAAGATGTCGGAGACGGCTTTCACGGATTCAACTGTTCCCAATGACTGTGTCTGATTCGCTTTCATCTGTGGTTTGGGTAGGTCCACGAACACGATTTCATGAAGATTCTTCTGGGCATAGTCAGTGATTCCGATTCGTACTAGTTCAGGCTCCGCCTTCAACCATTCATGTTCAGCAGTATAGTACAGGCCTTCAAGGATTTCGTAATCTCCCACTTTCATTATTGCTTCCTCCGCCAGCCATATTTTTCAGAGTTATAGAAGGGGAAGTTGACTATTGAAGCATCAGCCAATTTATCTCTTATCTTGACCTTCAATCTCGTTCCTTCCTTAGCGTAGTCTGGTGGAACGTATCCTATCGCTATGCCTGTTTGGAGTATCGGTGAGAAGGTTCCGCTTGTGACGAATCCTACTGGCAGTCCATTGGCTTGCAAATCATGGCCTGGACGGGGTATCCCTCTCTCCAAGAGTTTTATGCCTACTCGCATACGTTTTACCCCTTCTGTCTTCTGCTTGAGGATGTAGTCTCTGCCTATGAAGGGTCCTTTGTCGAGCTTGACGACCCAGTCAAGTCTTGCTTCGAGAGGCGTGGTTTCTTCGTTGATATCGTTGCCGTACAGGCATAATCCGGCTTCGAGTCTCAGCGTATCTCTGGCTCCAAGACCGCAGGGTTCAATGTTGAATTCTCTGCCTGACTCCAATAGCGAGTTCCAGACAGATATGGCCTTGTGGGGTCTGTCCACCGGCGAGTCATATACAAAGATCTCGAAGCCATCTTCCCCGGTGTATCCAGTTCTTGAGGCCAGTGAGCGTATCCCGTTGATGGTTATCTCGGTCGCTCGAAAACGTCCAACCTTGTCGATTTCTCCGGTGGAGGCCTTTCGCAGGGTTTCGTAAGCTCTTGGCCCTTGCAGGGCAATCATGGCGACTTCATCAGAAACGTGCCTCACGTCGACATCAAAGGCGGAAGAGTGGCTTTCAACCCACGTCCAATCTTTCTCCCTGTTTGAGGCGTTGGGGACCAACAGGAACTTGTCAGCGGTTATGCGGATGAAGATAACATCGTCCTTTATTCCTCCTTTCTCATTGCAGATGGTGGTGTATTGCGCTTGCATCGGCTGCACGGTTGCGACATTGTTGGCGGTGATATGGTTCAGGAACCTCTCGGCATCTGACCCCTCAATGAAGATGCGTCCCATATGCGATACATCGAACATCCCCACGGAGTTCCTTACCGCAAGATGTTCAGTCACGATCGTCTTGAACCATAGAGGCATCTCAAATCCTGCATATTCCACAAGATTTCCATGTGCCCTGTGGTATTCATTAAAATGAGTCACCTTCAAAGGCAACCCGTCCACCTCAATTCTCAATCCGCTTGTAATGGAACCTCTTCGTCCTAATACCGCTGTCGGAACCAGAGGATGTATAAGTGGCCGTCAGGCGATGCTTAGAAGTGCGGGAATGAGCCGGCGAAGGGCATAGCAACTCAAGCTCTCTTGCCAGAAGTTGCCAGCTTTATTTCAACCCTGTTAGATGCAAATTCAAGCTTCTTGCCGCAGCCCGGGCACTTTGCGTCGAGTTGCTGAATAATCTCATCTGGAGGCCTGAGTTCTAGATCGTTGTAGAGGACGGTTCCGCATCTTTCACAGAAGACCTTCTGCGGCATCTGTGGCCTCCATGCTGGGGTAGTAAGACTTACAAGTCGCTATTTTAACCTTCTGTGAACTCTCGATCTGGGAAAGCGGCCGCCTTGGATTCAGATAGTGTGCTCATCGTAGCGGAGAAACCCGATGCGGCGAGAAGGATCGCACTTGTCCTCGATGAAAATGAGAAGCCTTCCAAGGAGAGCTTGGGAGCTCTGTCGTATTATCGAAGTGTGCGAAGTGGGAAGAATCTCCTGATAGTTCCTGTCTTGGGGCACATGTACACGCTAGTTCCGCGGGAGGGTGGAAGGCAACATTATCCTGTCTTTGATTGTGCATGGTCTCCCAAAGGTCTCATCGGCAAAGTGGACGAACGAGTGCGAGCTTTGATTCGGGAAATCGAGCATCTGGCATCCGAGGCGAAGGAGTTTGTCAACGCCTGTGACTATGATGTGGAAGGAAGCTTGATCGGTTACACCATTCTCAAGTTTGCATGTCAAGGCAAGGACCCGATCGCGAAGAGAATGAAACTGTCGACCTTGACGAAGAAGGAGATCCTCGAAGCTTTCAACTCATCGATGTCTGCCCTCGACTTCGGACTGATAGAAGCTGGTGAGACTAGACATCTTGTGGACTGGCTGTACGGCATCAATCTTTCAAGAGCACTGACACTAGCTGCATTGAGGAGTTGGAAAAGATACGCAACACTAAGTATCGGGAGAGTGCAGGGGCCGACGCTTGGGTTCGTATCGGACAGGGAAGGGGAGATCCTCTCCTTCGTCCCACAGGTTTTCTGGGAACTCAAGGCAAGAATTAGCGTCGACGGGCAGGCCGTGATGGCCGAACTATGCAAAGGAAGGATAGACACGATGCACGATGCCGAAAACACAGTGCAAGAATGTCTCGGCCATGAAGGTCTCGTATCTGGCATAGAGGTGAAAAGATATAGTCAAGAGCCACTGAAGCCATTCGATCTGGGAACACTGCAAGCCGAGGCGTACAGGATATTTGGATTCTTGCCTAGTAGGTCTCTTCGCGTCGCCGAAAGGCTATACCTCTCTGCTCTGATCTCCTATCCACGCACGTCAAGTCAGAAGATCCCAGACTCGGTAGACTGCGAAAGCATACTCCGCTCGCTCGCGGGACTCCCATCTGTATCTGCACTTGCCCAAGAGCTGGTTCTGAAAGGACGCTATACTCCAACCCAAGGTGCCAAAGAAGATCCAGCTCACCCAGCCATCTATCCAACAGGGGATCTACCCCAAAGTGAACTCGGGTCTGATGAAGCAAAGCTCTACGACCTCGTTGTCAGGAGATTCCTTGCATTGTTTGGGGAGCCCGCCTTCAAGGAAAGCGTCAAGGTCGTGATTCAGATAGGCCCCCACCCGTTTCAACTGTCAGGAAGACGTGTTATCAGCGAAGGATGGGCTAGGTACTATCAGCCATACTTCAGAACAGATGAGGTTGCGCTGCCCTCATTCCAGGTTGGACAGCGTTTGAGAGTATCCGAGATCCTCTCGGATGAGAGGTTCACTTCTCCCCCATCGCGGTTCAACGCCGCCAGTCTTCTCGATCTGATGGAGAAGAGTGGTATTGGGACAAAAGCAACCCGGGCGGAGATCATAGATACGCTGTATGATCGAGGATACATCGCACAGAGTAGAATGGTGGCCACGGACTTGGGGCTGCAAGTTTCCAGACTTATTCGGATGTATTGCCCTGTCGTCGCGTCCATCGATCTGACTAGGCAGCTTGAGCAGGAGATGGAGTCGATCGAAGTCGGCAGAGAAAGGAAGCGGGAGATATTGGCGAAGGCCATAGCAGAGCTCAAGCCCGCTCTCGAGAAGCTGAAGGAGAATGAGCTCGTCATCGGGGAGAAGCTGCGCCAAGCATTGAGATCGGTTCAGGTTCAAAAGAATCGAGTAGGGCCCTGCCCGATATGCGGGAAAGGCGACCTTGTGATCATGCAATCCAGAAAGACAGGGAAGAGGTTTGTCGGGTGCACCGACTACTTTGACGGTGGCTGTCGGGCATCCTTCCCTCTACCGCAGCGAGCCTTCCTTAAGCCGCTCTCAAGAACCTGCCCACGTTGCCAATGGCCCATGATCTTGGTCAGATCTTCGAAAAGACGACCGTGGAATCTCTGCATAAACCCAAGATGCCCCCGCAAAAAGCATCAGGGGGATGTAGCTTGAAGTGTGAGGTCTGTGGAATCGAGTCGGACGCCACTTTCTGCGCGGACCATTCCAAGGCATTCGATCAACTTCGTGATAAGTTTGAGGTGTGGGCGAGGGCATTAGGCATAGGTTGGGAAGCTTACCTTCAGAAAATCTCAACAAACCCCAATACCGGTCGATGGGCGAGAGAAGTGGCAGAACACTTCTTACTGAAGTCTAGGCTCCAAAAACACTAATTAAGGCCAACTCGTGAGAAGGCGCATTGCGGAAGTGCTGGCCAATGAGTCTGAAGAGGTTCTCTGAGAGGCTTACCAGACTCATTCGGAGACCGGGAGCGGGGGGGATCGAAGTACCGCGTCCCTCTTCGACCTATGTGGCCGTCTTGATTCTGATCGTGGCCATTTTCATCATGGGTGGCGGAGTGTACGATCTAGTCACGGAGAATCCTATAACCATCCTTCCTCAACCAGGTGTCCCTGTAGTCTATCCTGGACTTTCCGGACAGTTCCTTGCCCCGGAAAGCGTGGGGGCGATGATACTCCTAGGAATAGGCGTGACGGGTATCTACCTTGTATATCGGGGCGGCAGGACATCCTTTAGACCAAAAGAGTTGAATATGCTGGTCTTGGTAGGGTTGATTCTCTTTTTCATCGGATATTTTGGCTGCTACTACCTGCTCCAGCTGAAGCTTGCCGGATGAGATCGATCCCTTTCCCGTTCGCGACGTAGCAGGGCTACCAAGGATTTTTCTTGAGTCCCGAGAGAAACGCGACCATATTCGTGGCCAGATGAATTGGAATCGTGACGAGCATCACAGAGATGAAAAGCTCAAAACTGACTGGGTAGGTTATCGCAGCGAAGGCCATCGCGAGGACGGCGAAGGAAATCTGGTCAACGATTGGCAGAGCTCTTCCCGGCTCCATGCCCAGTCTTCTCTTAAGAAATGAGCCTGTCATGTCACCGACGAGAGCGCCTGCTGAAAGAAGCAGGCCTAATGAAGAGCTATGTGGAATCAGCGGTTCACTGAAGAAGCCATATGCGACCAGTAAACCATTGAAGAAGCCATACTCTGCCAATCCAACACATGATCCTAAGATCAAGCCTGAGACCAGTCCTCGAAAGGTCTTGTTGGGCCCGAGGATGGGTCTTCCATCAATGAATGACCTGCCGCGATCGATAGGTGGTCCGCCGCCGAAGAGTATTGGAGCGGCATTAGCAGCGTAAGCCGGAAAGATGAAGTAGATGGCAAATGCCAGACCTTCGAGCGAGAATGCCAGCTTTGGCACCTTCGGGGTGAAGTTGGATCAAGGACTAGGCCACGTTTCTTGATAAATAGGTTTGGAATGTGTCTGAGCGATCTCCGAGTGTTGGGCGGCATGGTGCTTCTCGTCTTCCGAGGGTCTCTCGAAAGATGGCGAGCCGGATTTGAACCGGCGAACCCCTACGGGAAGGGATCGCTCTTGCAGGGATCTTGAGTCCCCCGCCTTTGGCCTGGCTTGGCTATCGCCGCCCAGCGTTCAATCTCGAACATTTAGATTTAAGAGTTCTGGGCTTCAAACCTGTAGATCCACCGGATGCATTTGGAAGTGTCACCGGCATCGGAGTCGCGAGTTGTTGAATGATGAAGTTAGTCGCGATATTTGGCAGCAGGCAGCAAACTAGGCTCGTCGAGCATTTCTTGGAGAACCCTGAGCGAATATACAACCAAGCAGGTCTTTCAAGAGTCTTGAACTGCTCGCCGTCAACTGTTGCTAGGCTCGTGGAGCCACTCATGAAGGAAGGAGTTCTCAAGGCTGAAGTAGTCGGTGGCCAGATGAAGGTGATCGGGTTGAACGTCGAGTCTGAGAGGGCTCAGGCCCTGTTGGATTTCGCCAAGCGAATTCGAGACCTCTAGATCTAGTGTCTGTCGCAGATCAGTGTGCCTACCTCTTCTCCTTTGACCACTCTCTCGAGGGTATCGGGCCTAGTCCCATCGACTACTCTGACGCGAAGTCTTGACCTCTTGATGATCTTAACGGCCGTCACGTCGAAGAGATCGTATTCGCCCGCTTTCTGGCCTCCCTTTAGTAGTAGAGACATCAGCTCGTCGGTTGAGATCTCCCTGAGCAACTTTGCGTCTTTATCGACTCGGGGGTCGGCACTGTAGACTCCATCCACATCTGTCAGGTTTATGATCCAGTCAGCTTTCATGACTTCGGCGGTGAGAGCTGCGACAGCGTTCGTGGATTGACCTGGGACCAACCCTCCCAGAACGACGATCCTATCAGTCTCGAGCGCTTCGTATATGTCCTCAAACTTTGTCGGCACCTTTCTGTATGCGAGGTCTCCCAAGGCCGCCACTAAGAGGGCGGCGTTCAGCCTTGAGACGTGAATTCCAAGATCGTCTGAGAATGACTCGCTCGCCTTCAGCGCTCTGGCGGTTTTTGCATATGTTCTCGCATTTTCGCCTCCGCCCGCAACTACGACTAGGCTATGCCCTTTAGACTTCAGGCGGCTTAGCGCCTTGGCAAGTTCTTTGATCGGTTTGGGATCCAGCCTTCGATTGAAGCAATATCCTCCCACTTTTATGACCAGTTTCACGGTGCTCACTTCAGGCATGTTCCGTCTGTGGATGATAGTGTGAGTTCACTTCTCCCGGCAATATATATAAGGCACTTAGCTTGAGCGATAGACGCGCTCATTCGGAGATCTGCCGATTGTCTCAAAGAAGCTCCCTGCTCAGATTTCGACTGAAGAAGGCCTTGGATCTTCTTGCGTCGAAGCAGGGACGGGGGACGGAGCTCATTTCTCTTTATGTCGCGCCCGGACGGCAGATCAGCGACGTGATAAAGTATCTCCGTCAGGAGTATGCTACCGCCTCGAACATCAAGTCGAGAACGACCAGGAAGAACGTCCAAGAAGCTATCGACAGGGTTACGCAGAGACTGAAGCTTTTCAAGGAGCCCCCTCCGACGGGCCTGGTCATCTTCTGCGGGGCAATACCCAAGGGTGGGCCTGGGTCGGAGGAGATGGAACTCTATACAATAACTCCGCCTGAGCCGATCAGGGTTCACTTCTATCGGTGCGATGACAAGTTTGTCCTAGAGCCTCTCGAAGACATGTTGAAGGAGAAGGAGACTTTTGGAATAATCGTCTTGGACACGTCAGAAGCCTCGTTTGCGACTCTGAGAGGTAGAAATGTCGAGATCGTCAAGGAGATCACATCTGGAATTGCGGGAAAGACGAGGGCGGGAGGGCAATCAGCTAGAAGATATGAAAGGATCAGAGACCATGAGGTCAATGCCTACTACACTAGGATCGCGGAGTATGCGTCGAAGATATTCCTTGAGATACCAGACATCAAAGGGCTGGTTGTGGGCGGCCCCGGACCTTCGAAATATGACTTTGTAGAGGACAACTACCTAGACTATAGGCTGAAAGAGAAGATTCTGGCCACGGCGGATACGGCCTACGTGGGTTCCCAAGGCGTTGAGGAGATGGTTGAACGCTCTTCAGATGTCTTCAAGAACGTCCGCTACCTTGAAGAGAAGAACCTTGTGCAGCAGTTCCTCTATGAAATCGGGCATGATACAGGATTAGGCACGTATGGTGAGGAGGAAATTCGCAGCTGCCTAAGCAAAGGAGCCGTCAACACCATCCTCGTTTCCGAAGGCCTAGATCTCATACGTCAGCCCATCGAATGTACGGTCTGTCACTATGAGGAGACACGCACCATAAGGAGCATCGATCGCCTGCGACTGGAGCAGGACACGCTCTCCAAGAATTGTCCTCGGTGTCTGAACCAAACGTTGTCTCTAGGCGAGTCAAGGGACATGATCGATGAGCTGGCGGAGCGAGCTGAAGAGTCGAAGAGTGATATTCAGGTGATCTCTTCAGAAACTGAGGAAGGGCAGATGTTACTCAAGTCTTTCGGCGGAATCGCTGCTTTGCTCAGATTCAAGTGCTAGTCTTCTGACAGCACGGAAGACTATCCGTCAGCGATTCTAGGTGTACTGGACCTCTGAATTGATTAGGTTGTGCATCGCGACGAGATCCTTCTCGAAGCTTCTGAGTTCGTTCGGGACTGCCATGTGAATGACACTCTTTAGTGAAACCCCGCATTTCTTCTTCCTATTCCAGACTTCCGAATTGAAATCCACGATCTTGGAAGTCAGAGAGATCAGTCCTTCATTCAGCTGCCTGCGGGGCTGGGGCAACATCTCGCCATGTATTGTTCTTGCGCCATACAGTTCCCTCCAGACATGGTCTACGATGAACGGCGTTATCGGTGCCAGAAGAACCAGCAGCGTCCTCAGGCATCTATGGAACGTGTACCAAGATGCTTCTTGCTCCTGTCTGTCGAAGCCTTTGCCGTATGATCTCGCTTTCGCCATTTCAAGATAGTGTGGAGCGAAGAGTCCCCAGACAAATTCTCGGATTCTGTTTGCTGGTATGAAGAAATTGAAGTCACTATAGCCCCTCAAGCACTCTTGGATGAGTCGATCGAGCTCAGCAAGGATCCACTCGTCAGTCTCTGTTAGCTGGGCTGTTTCAGGCTCTGGGAATGTGGAGACGAATCTGCAGATGTTCCAGAGCTTGGTTAGGAACTTTGAAGATCCGGCTATCTTCCGTTCTGAGCATCTGAAGTCTGATCCTAGGCTCGCCTCTTCAGCGTTCCAAAATCGGAACGCGTCTGCCCCGAGGTTTTCCAGCAAAGGCAAGGGGTCTATCACGTTTCCCTTGCTCTTGCTCATCCTCTCTCCTTTTTCATCGACTCCATATCCCATTATCCAGACATGTTCAAAGGAGGATTTTCCTGTGAGCTGGTAGCATCGGAGGAGGGTGTAGTAGAGCCAAGTCCTTATGATGTCTTTTGCTTGAGGTCTGATGGAGTTCGGGTATAGCTTAGCCAGTCTCCGACTATCCCTCAGGTATCCTGAGATGAAGAGCGGGGAGATGCTGGAATCGAACCACGTGTCGAAGGTTCGTTCGTCTCCTTTGAATCCTACAGTGCTTCCGCAGTGCGGGCAGGAGGAATAGGGCGGCGGATCTCTCCACGGTTTGTAGTAGCGTCCAGGATCCGGTAGCGTAGGCTTGCCACAATGGTTGCAGTACCAGATGGGAACCTCAGTTCCGTAGTATCGTCTACGTGATATCGGCCAGTCGATGGCGACGGAGTTGATCCAGTTGAGCAGGATCTGTCTGTGTGCCTCGGGATGGAAGGATACTTTCTCGGCGATTTCTCTGACGTCCTTGAGAAATTCGATCTGCCTCAGATAGTACTCTTTCATAGGCACGATTTCTATCGGGGTCTTGCTTCTCTCGCATATGGGTGTTCGATGCATGATCTTCTCTTTCTTTACGATGAGTCCGTCTCGTTCGAGGTCGGAGATTATGTTTGTGCGGCACTCCTTGATTGTCTGCTTTTGGTATTTCCCTGCTTTTTCGGTCATTTTTCCATCTGTGTTAACGGCAATGATCTCTTTGAGGCCTAGCTCTCTGAATAGTTGGACGTCTGAGTAGTCACCGTAGCTGCAGACCATCATGACTCCTGTGCCGAACTCTGGTCTTGCCGCAGGATTGGAGAGAATCGGTACAGCTCGTTCATAGATTGGAATCATCGCATACTTTCTTGGAAGGTCGCGGTATCTGCTATCCTCAGGGTTGACTATTAGGGCTTGGCACGAGCA
>Ga0315308_1000212_pt1 | contig 31562 bp, 42 predicted proteins | sample TDP3_MG_FD_203078 | JGI IMG/M metagenome (GOLD analysis project Ga0315308, IMG submission 203078) | Freshwater sediment microbial communities from Lake Towuti, South Sulawesi, Indonesia - TDP3 | ecosystem: Environmental > Aquatic > Freshwater > Lake > Sediment | place: Indonesia: South Sulawesi...
CCTAATCGAGAACAACTGGCTCCAAGCCAACTACAACCTACGAAACACACCATAAAAAACGGAACCCTTAAGTCGAGCAAACGGCCCCATTACGTAGATCCACAAAACGGAACCAAAACCTACTCAACATATCTGCTCAACATATCTACGCAACAGGTTAGAACCACAACCTGCTCAACAGATCCACAGACGGAAAACCCCTCTTTCATATAAAGGATGATGGGCGAGCCTGAGAGATCGGCGGGGTTCGATAAGACAGACCAACTGAAGAAACACTGAGGGCAAACTCCGATCTCTCTCTTGGGCTAGCCCAAGAATAGTAGCCCTTCCCTATTTTTTAGGGTATTGGGGGCAGTTCGCTCTCATCCATTCCACATAGTCAGAAACCGTTACGTCAGGGTTCTCTTCTGGACACTGACTCTGCCGAAAGCACGAATTACATTCGCCACGACTGATCTTAACTTTCATGGCCCCTCAAGAGCTATGACGCAGATCTTCTTCATAAGCAAGAGAGAAAACTGAAAGTAATCTAGCCATGAAACACTTATATATCCACGTCTAGGATAGCTTCTAGACGAAAGAGGACTAGACGCAGATGGATTACGCTAGTGTTGTTGCGGCAACGAACAAAGTCATAGGTCAATATGACGTGAGGCTGACGATTCGACAGATCTACTATCGTCTGATCTCTCCACCCTTTCAACTCTTTGCGAACACGATCTCAAACTACAAGGGCTTCGACAAGATTCTCACTAGAGCTAGAGAGAAAGGAGAAGTTAATTGGAGAAGGATCGAAGATCGGTCAAGAACCACCATAGGGGGAGATGGTGGATTTGAGAGTCCAGAAGACTTTATGGACTTTGTTATGCGAAGAGTCAAGGGAATGTGGAACAGCTACAGTAGGCCCGCGTGGAGAGACCAACCAAACTATCTTGAAGTATGGGTCGAGAAAGACGCTCTAGCAACTCTTGTCTCCAACGTTGCTGACGAGTTCCGAGTTCTAACCTATCCCTCAAGAGGCTACAGTTCCTTTACAAGAGTCATGGAAGCGATTGAGGATAGGTTTCAAGACGTTGAAGAGAGTCGAGAGATCTTCATTATTCACCTAACTGACCATGACCCATCAGGACTAGATATGACTAGAGACATTGAAGAGAGAATCCGTGAGTATTGGCCTGACAATGAAAGACTGACGATTGAGAGAGTAGCTTTGACCTTCGATCAAGTGAAGAGGTTTAATCTCGCTTCTAACCCAACGAAGAAAGCTGATCCAAGAGCTACCGGATATGTCGCACAATATGGAGACCAATGTTGGGAGCTTGACGCACTACCCCCTGATGAACTAGAGAAAATCATTAGCAGGGCGGTTAAGGGATACATTGAGGCTGAAATATGGGACGCAAACGTAGAACTCATCCAAGAGGAAAAGGAAGACCTGCAAAAGAAGTTTGAAGGAATGAAGCTCACCTTCGGAGAAGAAGAGAAACCAAAGAAGAGGAAGAAGGGGGCCAAGTAGATGAAAACCTTTGTTGACTTCAAGAACATCTGTGCCGAACAGTATAGGGGCCTATCGTTTGATGACATTGAAGATCCACATGATGCAGGATCGCCCCGTCAAGTTGATGTGCATCTAGTAGATAGGCAAGGTAAACAAAAATATCTTGGCACTTTCGAGAGAGCAGACCTGAAACGATTGGCAAGCGCAGTTCAGCTTTGAAAGAGGGTCAAGTAGATGCGTTGTCCTGTTGTCTCTCCTTCTCTTCAGGAAGAACAGAACTTTCTACGGTGGTTAGGGGGATATTTCGATCATGGGGGATGCTGTAAGTTCTATCACAGTGTCCACAAGGTTCGAGGAAAACTATATTCACGTCTTGATGTCCACGTTCAATTAGTAGGAAAAAGACAGGTCATGGAATACGTCAAAGCTCACTATCACCGATGGAACGCCAAGCTCGTTCCAATGGGCGGCAAGAAACAGACATGGCGTTTCATCATTCGTGATAGGGCCGAGGCTCTTGTATTTTGTCAGGATCTTCTAAGCTACTCCAGATTCAGAGTAAAAGAGCTTGAGAACATGATTCAAACCATAAAGAGGGGGATTAGTTGAAGAGGGAAGATTTGAAGTGTGAAGCCGAGCGAATGAGTTGCCAAAGGGATTCAAGAGGATTTCGCGTAGTAGGCTTTGACAAGTGTAAGGGCTGTTCTCACGCAAAGATCAAGAAGTGGAATTGGGATCAAAACAAATTCACATGGGAGGATTACGTTGACTGAGAAGATTCTTCTTGGCTTTGAGGTTAAGACAGGTAAGCCCGTTCAGATCGGGCTTCATCACCTAGTTGTTGTCGGAATGACTCAGCTTTCAGGCAAGACGACTACGCTAGAGGCTTTGATCTCAAGGTCAGGACTACGAGCCATAGCCTTCAAGACCAAACGGGGAGAAGCAGGATTCCACGCATACAACCACATTCCCCCATACTACAAGGCCCGAAGCGATTGGCAGTATGTTGAGGGTCTAGTCAGTGTTGCGCTCGGAGAGAAAGTGCGCTTTGAGCCTGCCATGCGATGGAGCATAATGAAAGCCTGTGAAGGAGCAACCGATCTCAAACAGGTTCAAGGGAACGCTAGACAGCTTTCCCTAACTGTTCGTGCGGCCATTGTCAAGCAAGCATTAGAGAAGCTAGTGGCCTACCTGAGCCTTGTTATCCCTGAGCTAGAAAAATGGACATTCACCGACAAGATCTCTCTAGCCAGTGGAGTTAACGTCATGGATCTTGAAGGCATGAGAATCGAAACACAACAGCTAGTCATAGGCTCTACGATAGAATACTCCTTTCAGAACCTAGAAAACATTGTCATCATCATTCCTGAAGCATGGGAAATGTTACCTGAAGGCAGAGCTACCCCTGTTAAGCTAGTGGCAGAACAGTTCATCAGGAAAGGGGCCGCAATAGGAAACTATCTTTGGATAGACACGCAAGACATAGGTGGCGTAAGCAAAGTTCCTCTCCGTCAATGCGATAATTGGGTCATGGGCCGCATGAGAGAGGCACATGAGGTTGAAAGAATCCTCAAGCAACTTCTAGGAATCAAAATTCCGAGAGAAGAGATCCAAACTCTCAAGCTCGGACACTTCTTCGCCGTCATAGGTGATAAGGTCAAAAAGGTCTATGTTCTACCTTCAGGCGTTCCCGAAATAGAAGGAATCAGAGTAGCGAAAGGAGAACTCGCACCTGAAACTGTTCGTGATAAGTATTTGATGAAAAAGGAAGGTGAAGAAGATTTGAGTTGGAAAGAACCTGTCGAAAAGGTGATGCAAAGGGTAGATATTCACGCTCAGGCAGTTGAGAAGCTAGCGAAAGAATATGCTGATGTGAGAGAGAAAATTGGAGAGCTTACGCAGAAATTCATACAAAAAGGAGATCTTGATGAATTTAGAGAAGCGTTGAACAAGCTAGGCGAGAGAGTATCGTCCCTTAAAGAAGCACTCAAAGGAAAACCTATAACTCTTGAGGGAAAGCCCTTAGAAAAGCCAAGCGGATTAGAGGAAATTGCCCTCCATGAGAAAGAGCTTATCGTTAACATAATCCACAGCGAGAAACCAATCGAAATGACGACTGACGATGTTTATGGCAGACTCATGCTCTGCGCCATCAAGGATCTTCCAAAAGAAGGATTCGATGAGACACAGATCGGGGGGGCTATGGCTGAAAGAGGATGGCGCATGGAACGGATTCTCTTAGCCCTTCACCTTGACAAACTCAACAAAGTAGGACGACTACTCAAGATCTCAACTCAGAAGCCCTATAAATACAGGCTACCTAGCAAACTCACAATTAACGTAAAGGAGTCTACGTGAGATGAACTTTTGGGATTGGTTTTGGGCCATCCTAGCCACTCCTGTAGCGTTCTTTTGCCTACTCTTACTAATCAGCCTCTTTGTCTTCATGGTGATCTTGACGTGGGCAATAATTCTCAAGGTCATACAGACGCTATGGCGTAGGCACAAATCCAAGAAAATCAAGATAGAGGCAGAATAATGGCTACAAGCTATTGGGGGAAAATCTTCTCAGAAGCCCTAGTAGACCTAATGAATGACAAGATCACGGTAGAAGAGTTCGAGAAGCGAATTTCAGGTATGCGTTGGGAACCCGACATCATAAGCTCATTCGTCTGGATGATTATACAGCTATCCAAGAAGGTTGCCCATTTGGAAGAAGAATTGAGGAAGATCAAAAGTGCCGCCCATTGAAGTAAGTCAAAAGACCTATGACGCATTGATGAAGTGGAAAGAACGATACGAGAAAGAGCTTAAGGAACAGTCAGGGCATGAGGAAGAGGTTAGCCTAGACTTCTTGATTCAAGAGGCTTTGATAGCGGCTCAAGAGCACTATGAAGCCCTAGAGTTTGGGCCACAGACCGAGTAGACTCTCTTGGTGAGTGAGAAGCCGAAGCGAGAGGATCAAATAGGCGAATACGTCTGCCACGTCCATAAGGACAAAGACGGGGAACCTTTCTTCACTACAAGTCAGAAGGAGTTCACAGAGCACATTATGACTGAGCACGTAGATGCTTTCTGGAAAAGAATCAGAGATAGCGAAGAGGCTAGACAACTCAGGCTGAAGATGAACGGCTCAAAGTCTAAGAAGCCCGTCCAGATCTCCGCTTCTTCTTCTCCCTCTCTTTCTGCGTTTCAGACAACAGGTGAAACACAAGCTTCTCAAAAGCCTGAGACAAAGCAGTAAAATGCTCCTGAGTCTTCTTCAGAAGAAACGCCGTTTCCTTCAGGAGCTTCATAGTGCTCATACATATCCACTTTAATCCATTATGTTCAGGTCTCAAAAAGGGGGAAAGTTGAAAAACAGCTAGTTCTAACGTAGACGTAGACTACTTGGATTTTGGCGATGAACCCCTAATGAACGAGAGCGCGGCATGAGCGATCTTTACGCCAACCGTAACGGCTCCCGCAAGGGTGAACAAGGGGCTGAGTTGCCAAAACGTAGCTACTACGTATTCTACAGTCGCTTCTACTAGACCCATAGTGGATTTTCACCAGAAGATAGGCTCTCTTAGAGTTGATTTAAGCGTTAGGGAAAATCTCTCTCTCAAGAGATAGCAAAAAGACTGAAAAGGTTCATGTCTCTCTTCTAGATCTATGAAGATCCTTGGCGTAACAGTCTCGCACAGCCTCAACTACATTGAGCCTGAATGTATCCTAGCAATAAGAAGCTTGGAGTTAGGGGGCCATCAAGTAGACTGGATGTTTCTAACGGAATCTCCCTCCAAAGGGGCAGGAGACATGAACATAGCCCATAACCAAAACAAGGCCAGAGCCAAAGCAATCAATGAAAACTATGACTTCATGCTGATAGTGGAGTCGGACATAATCATTCCAAAACACGCTCTCCTAGCTCTCATAGCCACGCAAGGAGATGTCATAGTCGGGCTGACCCCTGAAAGACCCAGCAAAGTCAAGACAGACGATTTCATAGTATGTATGCCTTGGAACAATAACCAGAACGCTAGAGCACACATAGACAAGCTTGAACCCTTTGAAATGACTGGAAGCGATGGCTATACCTGTATCCTAGTCTCACGCAACGTTTTCAGTCAAATCGAGTTTCCAGTAGCAGGATCAGGCGATATGGGATGGTATAACGTTCTTCATGGGAAAGGCTTTAAAGTGATCTGTCAGCCAAAGGTTCACTGTTTTCATAAAGACCGTGATGGCAGAATAATTCAAGGAAGGATTGGTAGTGGCTAAGATTGTTGTAACAGGGGGGGCCGGATTCATAGGTTCTCATGTCGTTGAGAAGCTAGTGGCCAAGGAGCATGAAGTATCAGTCGTAGATGATCTGAGCAGAGGGAAACTTGAGAACCTTGAAGCAGTTAGAAAGCAGATTCAATTCAGGCAGATAGATCTCAGATTCATCAGCTACGCTAACAAGGCGTTTCAAGGAGCAGAAGCAATCATTCACATGGCCGCTATGATTGGGGGGGTTAAATTCATGCTCACCCATGAAGCAGACAGCTATGAAAACTCCATAGTGGACTTCAACGTGTTCAAAGCAGGACGGTTGAACAAGGTCAAGAAGATCCTGTTCACGTCTACGGCCTGTGTCTACCCCACATTCAAGCAGACAGAACGGGGAACCGGACTACTTCACGAAACAGACGCTTTGGCTTCAGGAGCTAAACCCGAAAGCATCTATGGATGGTGTAAGCTTCTAGCGGAACTTGCTCTCTACGCAATTCACAGAGAACACGAAATCCCGATTACTATTCTGAGAATATTCAACGCCTATGGGCCTAGAGAGGTCTTTGACTTAGAGAAAAGCCACGCAATACCCGCCTTTATGGTGAAAGCTCACATGAAGCAGAATCCGTTTGAGATATGGGGAAAAGGCACACAGAAAAGGGCCTTTACCTATGTTGATGACGTAGCAGACGCGATAATTCGAGCCTACGAGAGAGATACGCCACCTGACCCTATCAACATAGGGACAAGAGACTCACGAACAGTTGATGAGATCGCAAACATAATCATCGGGATGGCTGGCTATTCTCCGAGAATCCGGCACTTGCCCGATATGCCTCAAGGTGTGTTCCAACGTATGCCTGACATAGCGATGGCAAAGGATCTCTTAGGTTGGGAGCCTACAACCTCTCTAGATGATGGGCTACAGAAGACGTGGGATTGGTATGTCGGCCAAAGCAGACCATGAAATCCTACAAGAGCTAGTGGCTCTCAACGCCGATACCTCTGATTGCGTAGTGCCTCTTGTCTCAATAGCCTGTGCAATTAGGGCTAGGCGTATTTTGGAGCTTGGAGTCAGATCAGGGGTTAGCACTATTGCTCTCCTAGTGGCCTGTCGAAAGCTTCAGGGAACCCTAGTCAGCTTTGACATTGATTCTTGTCAAGCGGCCTGTCAGAAGATTGAATCGCTAGGTCTAATGAACAAGGAGAGAATGAATTGGCTGTTCGTTCAACAAGATGATCGAAATATGCTTCAAACAGTCAAGCTTAGATCAATGGAGATGATCTTTCTCGATACCGACCATGATCTAGATCACACGTCAGTAGAGTTAGATCTATGCGATAAGGTGTTGAAGAAAGGGGGAGTCCTGCTTGTGCATGACACGTTGGCTCCTGCCTATGCAGACATCAACAAAGCCATCGCTCAATTCATGGAGAAACATAAGAGAACTTACAGGTTCTATGAGCTAGGGACACGTTACGGGCTTAGTATGTTAGTCAAGAACACGTCATAGATATTCTTCTAGGAATCCTTATATCCTTCAACCTCACCATATCCTCACTTGGAGAGATCTATGCCTAGAACTGACACTCTAATGGTCTTTGCGCTATGTGCTACATGGTTCATCATGGGACTAGGTTTAGGCTACCATATTTGGGGCGGTTGACTCAATGAACTTACCTAACTGCGATAGGTGTCTCAGAAACGACAGAGTTACTAAGGGAGGCTTCAGAATCAACAAGACCGGAGCAACACAGACCTATTGGTGTGAACGATGCAAGCACAGGTTCACGCTACAGACCGTTGAATTTGGCCCAATCTACTATGATGGGAGCAAAGCCCACAGAGAGATCAAAGGATCTCTATTCAAGTGGACAAGAGTGCCGGAAATGGACGCTAAGGCTCTAAGAGCAGGAGCATGAAAACATGGCGCAAGAAGTCAAGAAACCTGAGCACAACAAACACGATAACATATTCGAGATTCGCAAGATCTACCCTCACATTGATGATGCGATAGCTCAGGCAATAGTTGGAAAAGTGCCACGTTCCCCACGAAGAGTAGGCAACGCGCTCATCCACGACCATGTTGAAAGCTTCATCCGCAGAATCAGACAAGGAAACTTCAAGCTACCTGTATGGAAGATCGTCATCCCTGATCTTGAGCAAGAGAACGGAGTCATCTACTACGTGCTCCAAGAAACACAAGGCTCAAACAACATATTCAGAGGAACCTACGGCTACGGGGGAACAGGCCCCCACGAATCCGCGCTAGTTGAAGAAGCCTTAACAAGAATGAATTGCACAATAGAAGTGAGGAATGGAGACTACCTACTAGGATTCATAGAGTAGGGGTTTCTAAGTGAGAACGGTCTGTCCTCAATGCGGTCATACCTTTGATGTTCAGACAAGAGCACCGCTAGGAGAAGGCACACAAAAAGGAAAGAGCATTGGAGCAATAGGCCCCAACAAGAAAGCAATCATACAGGTTCTTCGACAACAGCTAGGACAGAAATTCACCGTCAGACAGGTTCAAAGCGCACTCTACAACATGGGGATCAAGAGATGGAGAAGAGGGGATGGAGATAAGCCTACAGGCGAATGGAATTATCACCATGTCCAAGCGGAGCTATCCTTGCTTGTCGGCAAAGGTCTAGTCAAGATGACTCAAGACTCAGAAGAGTATTGGGATGGCAAAGAACAAAGATACAAGGCTAGACCTGTGCCTAAGTATTGGGTAGATTCAGCGCAACAAATCTTTTAAGGCCAACAGGAACCTATTTCGCTTTTGAGACAATCACGGTGTTTTAGCCTATGCCGAAAACTAGCGGCTATCCCAAGGCCAAGGATCTGATTCTCACACATATCGCTGAGAAACAGCCCAAAGAGCTTGATCGAGCAACCGTGGCCGCCATGCTTGAACTCTCGATTTCAACAGCAGGAAACTATCTCATGCTTCTAGCCAACGAGTTCCCTGAAAACCTAACCTACGTCAGAGGGATTCTAATCATCAAGTCAGCTTTCCCTCAAGGAAGGCTCCCTCCCGAAGTTAGACTTCAATCCAAAGAGAAGCAGATTGAAGAAGCTAGGAAACTAGCGGAGAAAATAGAGAAAAACCATCTCAGCCACAGAAGCCCGAAGAAGCTAAAAGAAGCTCTCAGAGAGCTTAGACAAAGGTTGGATAAGATATGAATGAGGAACCTTGGGAAGACCCTGAAGAGGGTTGGGGCGAAGAAGAAGAGGAAGACGAAGGGGACGAAGAGGAAGAAGAGGAATAGGGCTTCTCTGTTACGATACGTCTACGGAGAAAGACTGATTGCAGACGGGGCAGGTGAAATCCCACCTATCCATAGCCACTTTGTTCTTCAGTAGTTTGATCTTCTTGACTCTGAGCTTGCCTTTATCTTGAATCTCATGCCAATGAATAGGCTGAAACGTCAAAGCATCCAACTAGACGCTACTCCCTACAAGACCCCTGTTTCTGAAATCTACTATCATAAGGTGTTGCATCACCCAATAATCGCCTCTTTTCATAGCCTCTAAAAGCTCGTCAACCCACCAACATCTAAGCTGAATTTCCTGAAGGTTTTCAAGGGATTGAACAAATGATCTGACATCTACCTCTCGCATCTACTCAGCCTCTTCAAAGCAATCCATGAACTGCTTGTCGTAGTCTTCGCATACACGACATAGCTGATTAGACCAACTGAAGTTCTTGCACTTCAAGCCTCTAGCAACCTTCCTAGCCCACGCCATAGGATGAACCTCAAGCACATCAGGGGAAGGATGACGCTTCATCACTTTCTCTCCTTGACTTCTTCAATCCGATACCTCTTCCTGAGCTTTTCACTTGCCAAGATCGCTTCGGCCCTCTTCTTGCGAATGTAGTGCCACTTGACCCCCTTCTTGCCCCCACCACTCCAAGGGTGAGCGAACCAATAGTAAGGCTCATAGCGTTTCTTCTGCTCGTTCAGCACCCATTTTGTATAGATGCCTGACCCTACTTTGCCACATTTAGGACAGATAGCTCTCTCTGATGGGTCTTTATGCCAAATCTTCCTACGAACCTTCTTCTTCTTGCGCGTCTTACCTAACCCCGTTAAGGATATGGTCTAGTCTGAGATATAAGCGTTTCAGGAAAGGAATATGGAAAGCTATATATACGAGCTTCTTGAATACCTTAAGGTGAGACAGCCATGAGCCTAAACCCGCAGGATCTAGAAGGCAACTTTCGAGACTTCGGTAAGTCTAAGCTGATCTTCAGCAAAAGCAAATACTTCACCCTTCACTTCAACCTGTCTCTTACTAGGCTTCTGGGCCTACAAGATGGAGATCACGTTCAGGTCTTTTGCGAGTTAGACAAGGGGGTTCTCATTCTCAAGCTACTTAGAGCCGAGAAAAAGGAACGGAAGAAGTGAATGGCGAGAACCCACTACGCTATAGGAAGATCAGCCGAATACTACGTCATCAATAAGCTCAAGAAGCTAGGAGCCACCCTAGTTACTAGATCTGCTGGATCTCACGGACTAGCTGACATCATAGCCTTTTTCCCCGCCATGAAAGAGATTTGGCTCATTCAGGTCAAGACTTCTAAGAAAGGGATTTCTGTCAGACATATCGAAAAAGAACAAGGCGATCTTGGGGCGCGTCTCAGCATACTAGAGGGGGATTGGACAGTAAGGCTCAAAGTCTTTGTCAGGGCCAGAGGCGGTTGGCGACCCTCTCTTCCTGTCTAGAAAGGTTTATAGGATGCCTTCTAGAATAGATTCACTGAGGACAAATGACAAACTACAGGCTTTGGGTGTGCGACTATCACGATAGCCCTCAACTGAAATTCTGCTTCACTTGTGGAGCACCATTAAGAGAGGAAGAGCTTCAGGGAAAGAAGACTTTGACGTGCTCTCGGAATTGGGTTCACTTAAGAATCTTCCTGATGCCGCATGAGGGCCACCTTGAAAAAGGCCACTGTCAGGAAATGAAAATCGAATGACTAGACGTGCAAGACTCCTAGTAGTCGGCCAAGACTTTCCAATCATGCTCAAGACAACGATCCGGCCAAAACGGAGCGTAAGAAGCTATCGCTACAATAGAGAACTCAAACTAGAGCAAAAGAACATTCAAATCAACATAGATAACGTGAAAGAGAAGGTCAAGGAGCTTCAAGAGAAATACCCTGACAAGGGCTTCTACTTTGAGAAAGATGGGGTTATCAATCTCTCCATTGAGCTAGGAGAGAGCATGGCTGTGAGAGATAAGAAGCACATGGCGCATAGAATGGTTTGTTGGATCATTGGCCGAAGAAACCCTGATCGCAAGCTACGTAGAAAAGACGTGCCTATCTATTGGTCTCCGATGTATCAACGGCTCTACGTTCCCAAAAGCTACTACGATAGAAGCCACAGGTTAACGTCTAGCGTGATCTCCTACAGGCTAAGAGACTTAGAGATTCCCTTCGTTCTTAGTTATGCGTGAGATCTCCTTCTCAATTCTCTCTAACTTCATGCTTAACCATGTGGGCATCTTCTTCTCATCATAGTCTTTCTCTCCAACCCAAATCTTGAGAATTATTTCTATCGGGTTGCCCGCTAGGTCAGGTATGACTTCAAACGGGTAGTCTGGAAGATAGCCCATGATGTATTTCATTCCGCGTAGGATGCTTGTAATGGCTTTCTGTCGCCTGTAGAGATCTGTTGGGCTTAGTTCTTTTGACTCACTCACCTTAAGTTACCTTACCCTTACCCTAGTGTAAGCTAGGCCCACCCTACCCTTACTCTACCCCTAGTCTTAAAAGGATATATCCCCTAATTCAGTTCTTCCCTAACAGTGAAAATCGGAAATGCCATACCGTGATGACGAGATCAGAACTAGGGCCTTCGCCCTTGGCGTGTTGCCGGACAACATTAGGGCCGCGTTTGTCTCCAAGCTCCCGTTGATGCAGGATCTTCAGGAGTCGGAGCAAGCGCGAATCGTTGCACTTGAGATCAGGATCAGGGAGAAATTGGACGATGTAGGTATCTTCGGGTCGTTCCGTATCTCCTACCTGAACTTTGGTAGAGCCTTGTTCAGAGCGAAGGGTAGCCAGTCGGGTGTAGCTCTACAGAAGGTGGCTACCGCAGAGAAAGCCAAGTTCACGTCCTACGGGCTTGACCCTGAAGTTCTTGACGAAATAATTTCCTTCGCCATAGGCGAAGAGGCATACTAGATCTCCTGACTTGAGATCGAAAGTGCCTTAAACCCCCCTTTTTTAGATATATCTCGATCATCTTGGTTAAGAGGATTATAGCTAGCCCTCTGATAGCGACAAGCGTAATCACGCAGGCAGACATGATTAAGCGGCTTCTTCAAGACAAGGGCTACGAAGTGGAGTTCAAGAACACAATTACGATACATGACATGGCGAAGGAAGAGAACAAAGCTTTCCTATGGTTCACCTTAGCCACCATCCGTTTTCTTGGAGATGCGGTCTGGCCCTACATAGCCTGCAAGAAACCGAAAGCTGTCTACGTAACGATTGAAGGGGTTCCCCAGAAAAGTAACATTTTGAACAGCAACCTTCCGCGACTAAGCTTCATAGCAAACAGCAAGTTCACAGCAGATTGCCTCACCCAAGCGGGTCTCAAAGTGATTGACGTTGTTCATCACGCCATTGACTATGAAAAGTGTAGAAGCCTGAAGAAAGATTCACTGACGCTTAGGCAGAAGTGGGAGGCAGAGTTTGGAGATAGAGTCAAGTTCCTCTATCTCGGCAGAAACGATCCTAGAAAGGGACTAGACCTTCTCGGCAAAGCAGTAGGCATACTCAATGAGGAACACAAGAACGAGTTCGTTGTGCTTCTCGTTTCAGAGGGAGACGTAGCGGGGCTGACAGATCAATCCAACGTGATGAAGGTTGCTCAATGCGGAGCTTTGATGTATGATGACGTGCTAAGAATCATGGGTGCGCCTGACTATTTCGTGTTCCCTTCTATGTGTGAAGGGTTCGGCGTTCCTCTGTTAGAGGCTAACGCTATGGGGATTCCTGCCGTTCACGCATGGATACCCCCACTGGAAGAGTTCTCAAGTAAAGACTTCAACTTTGTCTTTGGCTATCAAGGCACAGAGATAGTTAATCAGGGACACGCTCAATGGTGGATCTTTCACCGCTACCGCGCTGAGATGCTAGCTGAGATGATGGGCCATGCGATCAACATCTTCCGAAAGAGCAAGAAAGAATATCAAGAGTATTGCGAGAAAGCCCTAGAGCACAGTAAAGCATGGGACTATAGAAAGATCTATCCCAAGCTACTTAGGCATTTGAACGTAGGTTAGGTTGCCTACAAGCGAGATTGACAGAAAGCTAGCCTATCTTCTAGGCTTAGGCTCCATAGACGGCATAGCTCTCTCTATGGCAAGATGGCTAGCTCTGCTCAGGAATCTCCAAAGAACAATCAGCTTTGACGTGATTTGGAGAATCCTAATGGATCTATACCTGAAGCTACAGCTAGGAATAGACTGGCCTGACTTCGATTTTCCCCCAATAGAACCCCCCGTAATTCCACCCATAATCGTTCCCCCAATTCCTCCAATTCCTCCACCCCCACCCCCTCCACCCCCTCCACCGCCCCCACCGCCACCGCCGCCGCCACCACCACCCCCACCCGCAGGTAAATGCTCGTTCTATGGGTTGGTAACTGACAAAGATACAGGAGCAGGGGTAGCTAGTGGAACGGTTTCAGGGGCAGGGCCGCAGAACTGGCAAGCAGGAGTGAGTCAAGGAGCCTATCTTTCATCTGAAGTTACTTCAGGGCTATACTTCCTGACGGCACACGCAGATGGATACATAGACGACTTTGCTACGGTAAATGCAGGGTCAGGTGAACGGGTGAGACAGGACTTTCAACTTCGCCTCATTGTTGGGAAAGGAAGATTCTACGGGTCTGTGTATGACGCTAAGACATTCGCTCCTATCGCTACTGGCTCTGTTGAAGGACTAGGCTCTACAGGGTTCAAAGTGGACGTTGTAAATGGAGCCTATCACACAGATTTCATCAATGAAGGCCCATACATTGTGAGAGGGTCAAGCACAGGATACAAACCGACTCAGCGAGTAGGAACCATCATACGAAATCAAGATGTTAGGTTGGATATTCCTCTAGTGAAGGAAGGCCCCCCACCAGATAAAGGGAAAATCTATGGCGCGGTCTTCGAGAGAAAAACAGGGAACTCGATCAATGGAGGAACGCTTTCAGGAACAGGGCCTACACCATTCACGGCTCTCATAGTGAATGGAGCCTACGATTCAGGAAACCTAGATGAAGGAACATATACTCTGACCTGTTCATCAGAAGGCTACAAGTCTGTTACTGTAACGGTTTTAGTTGTGAAAGGGGTAGCTGTGAAACAGGATTTTCCGTTAGATAAGGTCAATGGCCCCGAAGACCTTGCGAAAGGAGTCTATGATATTACCTACTACGATATGTGCTACTTTGACCCCCCTGAAGTTGCCCTAGTAGATCTTGAGCGATTCGGTTGGCAACAGAGGTATCGCGTATCGGAGAGAGACACGCTTGAATACAAGAAGATGAGCACAGCCCTGAAAAAGCTCATTGAAACGGACAAGACCTCTTTCAAGAACGTTGGAATAACTCCTACTACTGTAGACGACATTGAGAATGTGTCAGCTATGGTTGAAAGCAGAATCCTGAGAGGCTTCTACGTGGGCTTTGCAGTAGTCGGACTGTCAAGAGTCGCGGATAGACATGAACCTGAGTTTCCTTTCAGAGCTAGAGTTCCAACAAGACACCCTGACGACTGGAAGGAAACAGTGGAAAGTGAAAGCGTAGTGAGCCATGAAGCTATTGTCGGATGGAGCAGAGTTGGACATTTCCGAGTTGGCAAGTATCGTGAGATGTTAAGCAAGGCACTATCAGATGAAGCAGTTAAAAAGATCAATGAGTTTTGGCAAAGGTCAGGTCTTGTTGAAGCGGGCCAACTTAGCACCTATGGAGGACTAGGATACTATGCTTTCGGGTCTGCCGACCAATATGGATACCTAGCCGAAAGCTATGAAGCTCTCTATCAGAGAATCTTCATGCTTCAAAGAGTAGACCAATATCACTATGAAGGGGGCCATCATCAGATCCTTCTACAAACAGTTCTCAACACGGTTAGAAGAATCTGTAACAAAATGGGCGTGATCGGAGCTTTCAGAACGGCCTATACCTCATACGCTCAGGAGATCTACTACCTCTACTATGACTCTCACAGGCTTTGGAAGAGATGGAAGCGTCTAGTAACAATAGAGGACATAACCAATAAATATATCCAGATGGGATGTGATACCACAGTATTGAACAAAATCAAGGATGCTGTAGTGCCATGAATGAAGGAACAGACGCTTCCCTAACGCCACCTTTAACGGCTCCTGCCGCAAAGCCAACGCCTCAACAGCAAAGATATTTGGCTCTTGTGAGAGAATTAACGAACTCAGCCGCTACGCTTGTCGTGAAGGTCGCAACGTGCAAATGTGATAAGAAAGATGCTTGCAAAGTCTATTATCAGGCTCAGAGAATGGCTGATATAATAGATAAGCTAGGAGATATTCGAGAAGGAGAAACAGTTGGCCCAAGCGCGGCAACCGCAGAAGGAAGGAGAAAAGGTGGTAAGAGAAGGGGAAACGTTTGAACACAAGAAGGTAGTTATAGAGATCGTTGAAGTCCTACCTTATTTTGACCCGTCAAATAGACGCTCCCTCATGGTTGCTTACAAGCTGAAAGATGGAGCCTTCGTAAGCCCTGTAGCTCATTTCTGGATGGCCAAGTCTGCTGACATTAGAAGACACGTAGAAGAGATCGTAGAACACTATCTCGACATTCTCAGGCCCCTTAGAGGCATACCTACTTGAGCATGGCTGAAATTGACGTAGTAGTTGAAGTCCTTGACAAGAAGTTTGGTCTCGCGGATCTCTCCATAGAGGTTCTTCCACCTGACATCTTCAAGTGGGAGCTAGGCGGCCTCACAGATCCCATAGGGCAACTCATCAACTGGCTTTGGACTCAGATTCAAGGCGCAATCAGTATTCTTCGCACAGCTTTAGAAGGAGCCTTATGGACAGTCAGAGACTTCCTGAAGAACTCTCTCACATACGCCCAAGACTTTCTAAGCAATCTGATCTCAGGGGTAGCCAGCACTCTTTCATCTGTCTACAACATCGTCAAGGCAATACCGACTACGCTCTCCACTTTGATGACTCCAATAACCAACGCGATAACTGGAATAGGGACGGCCATATCAGGTTTCGGATCTTACCTAACAAGCATCTACAACAGTCTTCAGGGGCTAGTGTCCTCTATAACCTCTGCTCTCACTTCATCGTTCAAAACGATTCAGGATTGGCTCTCTAGTGCAATAGCCAGCGTTTCAACAGCCATATCAAGTCTTGGAAGCACCTTCACAAGCTACATTTCTACGATCTCGCAAAGCATAGGTAGCTTGGTAAGCTCTATCTCAAAGTTAGGCTCTGACATAATCTCATCAATCTCAGCAAGCATACAGGGAATTGCACAAACCATTTCAACCGCTATTAGCGGAGTAACTAGCTATCTCTCAGGTTTGGCTCAGACAATCGCTTCGTCTTTTGCAGGCGTTACAACCTATCTTAGCACCTTTGGGCAGAGCGTCATTTCCGCGATCAGTGGAGTAACAACTTACCTAACGACTATAGCTCAGACAATCGCTTCATCCTTTACAGGGATCACAACCTACCTTAGCACTTTCGGACAGGGAATCTTGTCTGCGATCACTGGCATTAGAGACTTCTTCAGCAACGCCGTAGCTACGTTAGGAGACACTTTTCAGAAAGTAGCAACGAACATAGTGTCCTCTCTCTCAGGGATCTTTCAGACGATTGGAACAACCATCACAACCGCGCTCACAGGAGTCTCAACCTATCTCTCAGGAATAGGTCAGACTCTTGCCTCATCATTCGCAACTATTGGAACTCAACTAGGAACCTTCGGTGAAAAGATCACTCAAACAGTGATTGGTCTCAAAGATTGGTTGTTGGAGGGATTGAAGACTGTCTCACTAGGGTTAACTCAGCTATGGGACGGTCTTAAGACATGGGTAGCTGACATTCCAAAGTTCTTTCAAGAGACATGGAGCATGGTTACAGGTGGACTTGCACAGTTTGGTAAGACTCTAACAGGATTTTGGGAGAACGTTCAAACGTTCTTCACCAACGCCTACAACACTTTGACTGGAAGCGTTAGGGAAGTAATGACTACTCTAGGGGGATTCACTAACCCTCTAGTTACTATTAGCAATACGTTCAATCAGTTCGTCTCAGCCGTAGTAGGATTCTTCAAAGACCCTTGGAGCGCATTAGGCAACGTCTTGACTACTGCATTGAAGTCTCTAGGAATTGATCTAACCCCTATGGCAAAGGCTATTGACGAGTTACGAGCTGGACTTGTAACGTTTCTTAAAGATCCTTGGGCGGGGCTAGGGAAGATCCTGACTGAAGCCCTGAAAGCTCTAGGGATTGATGTAACGCCGATTACAAAGGCGATTCAAGAGGTAAAGACGGGGTTCGTTGACTTCCTTAAAGACCCTTGGACTAAGCTAGGTGAGATTCTTACCAATGCCTTCAAAGCTTTGGGGATAGACTTAACGATCCTGAACAAGTGGCTTCCGTCAGCTACCCAGTTCTTTGAAGGGGTTCTAAAGGGACAGTGGACTAGACCTTTGGTAGATGCGCTACAGGTTGTTGGGTTATGGGATTGGCTGAAAGGGATCTCGAAGTTTTTCACGGATAGTTCTGAAAAGGGGTGGATGGAGAGCATGGGAAAGTTCTTCAAAGATCTTGTAGAGGGCAAGATTCTGGAATCAATACAGAGTTTCATCAAAGATCCTTGGGGGTCAATCACAAACGCTTTCGCAAAGATAATTGATTGGGGGAAGACCACCCTTTTCCCTGCTATTGAGAAGGCAGTAACCCCGATCTTCGATTTCCTGAAAAATGTAGCTCAATCCGTTTGGGGTGCTCTGTCAGGGTTCTTCCAGACAGGTTTTCAGTGGATAGCTGGTGGCGTGAAAGAACTACTGACGTTCTTCTCGCCAAAGTCTCCCTCAATCCTTGACGACTTAGCTAAGTTCTTCGCAGATCTTCTAGGAAACATTTTCATCAAGCCATTTGCCATGATACCGAAAATGGTCTTCGACAGAACCCAGTCCCCTGATCTGCCAAAAGAGACTCCTATGGAAGCTACCGTAGCATACATGGGGGGCTTGATGCTTCAGGCTGTCGCTTTCCCCTATATGCTCTCAGCCCTGATGAGAGCAATCGGTGGCGGTATCGGCATCAGCTTTGAAGGAGGCTTACCTAAACTAACGGGTAAGATTGACATCAAGCCTGCTCTACTCGTCAAGCACTTAGCGAAAGTCATTTGGAAACTGCCTGACGTGTTTCTAGGATCTCTTGGATACGGTTTCGGCATTTGGTTGACTCAGCCCATCTTGAGAGTAGTGAACTCGTTCAAGAGAAACGAGATGCCTATCGAAATGCCTAACCTCCAAGAGATCAGGGAGATGGCGAACAGAGCTTCAGTCCTAGAGAACTACAGAGAGATATGGGGCGAGTTAACGCAATTCATGGCCTACTATGGCTACAGCGATAGAAACGTGGCGTGGAACCTTGGCTTCTACAACACGCTCTTTCAGCTTATTCAGGTAGATCCTACGATCTCAGTGAAAGACCGATTCGGGAACACAGTTGACATTCCACTAGCCTTAAGACACAAGATGCCTAGCGGATCAGACTTTGCTACGATGATGGTTAGAGACGTTTTCGCAACCTTTGAGGACTTTGACACAGCCATGACAATTCAAGGATACGGGTCAGATGTCTCAAAGCTCTACTATCTACTTCACTACAAGTATCCTCCAATGGATCAGCTTTGGAGGTTCATAGCTAGAGTCTCAGCAGGATTCGGTTGGGCTACAGGAGCCTTTGAGAAGCCAGCAGGACTAGGATTTGACGGGAAGACTCCGAAAGATCTCTCAGCCCAATATGCCGCAGATCCAGTTAAAGGACTACAAGACCTCTCAGCCAAGATTCTTCCATACGCCAAGTGGCATGACTACGCTCCTTTCGCATGGATGACAGATTTCACTAGCGATAGGCTCATCATGCTTGACCTCATGGCTAGGCTTCCTGACAGGATTGAAGGCCGCTGGATGTATAAGTGGAGCGTCATTGACGACTTAGGCTTACAGAGGCTTGTCGTAGCAGAAGGCTTTCACCCCAACATGGTTGAGAACGTAGCTGTCGCAGAAGCCATGAACGCATTGACTGAAGAGAGATCAGCCGCTAAAACAGGAATCCTCAACATCTATGAAGCAGGTTTCTTCTCTCTAGCACAGGTCAATCAGAAACTTCAACAGATAACCACTGTTACGATACTTGGAAAAGAACGCACAGTCAAGCTTCTAGACGGAGAAAGGAAGTTAGAGGTTGTCAGAAGCGGCTATGACCGAGCAAAGGCCGTTCTATCAGGAATATGGAGAAACATAACTACTGCTTTCTCAGCCAACCTCTATAAGCCAACAGAAGTCTTGCCCATAGTTCAAGACATGACGACCAACCTCAAGAAAGTCTTAGGGTTGGATCTTCAAGTGGATGAAGCATTTCTCAGCGTGTGGCTACAGACCTACGAAATCAGGTGGAGACAACAAACAGTTCAGAGAATCAGGTCTCTTATGCGTGTCTTCATCTACAGAGCTAGCCAACTCGCAGAAGCAGGAGAAGACGTAGCAGACCTCATAGACAAGTTCGCCATGACGGCCTTTCTAACCCCCGTAGAAGCAGAGATAATGAAGCTTCTTGCTCTAGCCTTCGTGAAGGCCAGTCAAAAGGCCAAGAAGATCACAGTCATTAAGCAGATAGTTTCAGGAAGACTCAAGCGCGGAGAAATCACGACAGAACAAGCAATAACTGAGCTAATGGCCGCAGGGATGACTAAAGACGAAGCTATTGCATGGCTTGAAAGCACAGCAAAGTTCAGAACCGTCTCATCGGACAAGCTGATCTCAATGTCAGAATACATTCCAATAGATCAGCAACTTCTAAAGGACAAGATGGATGCTGAAGGAGTCCCGTTGAACGAGCAGAAGCTATACTTCCCCTATCAAGTGGCGATGGACGTTTCAGAAGAAATGGGCAGACTAGCGACTGAGTATATTGATGACTACGTTGCAGGAAGCTTCGGTCTTGAACAACTCATCAAAAACTTTGACGATCTAGCCACGATGAACGGGACGGTGAAGCAAAGTCTAGGCGTAGACTGGATCGTTCTAAGCCCAACAGAAAGACAACTCCTAGTTACTCTTGCCAAAATGAGAAAGCAGAGAACCGCCGGAGTAGAAGGAGAAGCCAAAGAACTAACCTCTTCAAGACTAATCACAATGATGGAGCAGATACCCGTCTCAATAGAGAAACTACGCAGACAAATGACTAAGGAAGGACTAGCGGCAGAAGATCAGACCATGAACATAGCCTATGCCCTCTCAACTCAGTATGGAGAAGAGATGACTAAGCTGGCGAATCAATACATTGACGACTACGTTGATGGATTAGGCGACCTAGCAACTCTCAAGGCGAACATAGATAGCCTAGCCACTTTGAACGGAACAGTCAAAGCACAGCTAGGTGTAGATTGGGTTGTATTCAGCCCTGAAGAAAGAGCCTACCTTATCGCTTCAGCACAGTCGAGACGTAGAAGAGCAGACTTGGCCGCTGAGAAAGAAAAGCCCTTGACCTCTTCGAGACTAATCACCATGATGGAGCAAATACCTATCTCCATAGCGAAGCTACGGACACAAATGACCAAGGAAGGAATATCTGTAGAAGATCAGAACATCAACATAGCCTACGCCCTCTCAGGTCAATACGGAGAGGAAATGACTAGACTCGCAAACGAATACATTAATGACTACGTGGCCGGAATGGGAACCCTTGAAAACCTCAAAACGAACATAGATGCCCTTGCGACCTTGAACGGGACGGTGAAGCAAAGTCTAGGCGTAGATTGGGTTGTGCTAAGTCCAGAGGAAAGAGCCTATCTAACCACAATGGCACAGTCAAGACGCATCAGGCAGGAGCTATCAGCGCAGAAAGAGAAGCCCCTAACCTCTTCAACCCTAATCACAATGATGGAGCAAGTGCCGATCAGCGTAGACAAGCTACGAGCAAAGCTGATTGCTGAGGGCGTTCCAGAAGACGACTTGAAGCCACGTATCGCCTACGCGGTGGCAACTCAATTCTCAGAAGAGATCGGCAGACTGGCAAATGAGTATTTGGAGGACTACGTTCAAGCATTGATGGATCTACCCGCATTGAAAACAGCCCTAGACAGCCTTGCTACTTTGAACGGAACAGTCAAAGAAAGCTTAGGGGTAGACTGGATAGTTCTCAGCCCTGAAGAGAGAACCCTTCTAACCAACCTAGCGATGGTGAGACGACAAAGAAACGAGGCCCCGAAGACAAAGAAGAAAGTGCTCACAACAGAGAAGCTAATTACCATGATGGAGAACGTGCCTGTTGCGTCAGCTACGCTAGTAGACAAGATGAACATTGAAGGAATACCCACTGACGAACAAAAGCTCATGCTCCCCTACTCAGTAGCTAGAGAGATCTCAGCAGAGATGGGTAGAATCGTAACTGAACTGATAACCGACCATGCCAACGGAGTCATCAGTATTCAAGAGTTCGAGCAAAGCCTCAATGAACTGGCAACTCTCGGCGGCGTAGTTCCGCAAGCTCTAGGGGTAGATTGGATCGTGCTATCTCCGTTGGAGAGACAACTGTTCGTGAACCTAGCGAAGCTCAGAAGGATGAGGGTGCTTGCGAAGCAAGGAGGAGCCAAGTAGCCATGCCTGACATAGAGGAACTAAGGCTCAGAACAGGACAGCTAGTTACAGAAGATTGGTATGACGCTCTAGTGGACTATCTAGAAGAACTAGGCTACGGGCAGATCATAAGCACCTACGGCTACGTCATGGGAGATCTTATTCCTGCCGTTGACCTACTCTTCAAGCTAGGCATACCAATCAGGCGATTCCTAGAAACCCATGTTGGATACGGATACTTCTCAGGGGGCCTTTGGGTTGCGGGCAAACCTGTTCTCAAAGACGAAGACCCCATAACGGTTTCAGACATAGGAGCAACAGCTAGACAGAAGATTACCGATGCCTTTGACTACGCCAACATAACAACATATACTCAGCAACTTCACCCTGACCTACTTCTACTCATACAGAAGCTTCAACCCATTCGCTCAGGATACACGCTCAACTATTCTGCTCCCGACATGGCAGATTGCTTCGCCTCAGATCTCGTAGCTCTCTACGATGGACGATTCAGATTCAAGTTCGTAGCAGGATACAACGTCTACAGCTATGTGAAACACACGGTTGCAGGACAAGCTACAGCCATAGTAGCGGCCCTCAACGCAGGGGCGATCATTCCTATTGGTTGTTGGCATGAGTTTGACTTCACAGTGAACAAGAACGACTCTGTGAACTTCCGCATAACGCCTTCGACAACCGTAACCATCATAGTCTACAACATCGGGAACGCTTGACACTGTGATAGTCTCTTGTCTCAGAGAACAAGCCTACATTACATCTACCCAAGATTCAAAACAGTGAGCTTCAATTCGATCAGCGAACAACACATCAAGCATTTAAGCTCCAAAGTTAAGGTTCAGAAAATAGACGAAGAAGTTCTAGATAACCTCATGTGGATTGAATCACGCAACATTGTGCTCCATCCCATTCTCTACGTTACGATTGGCGACAAAGCAGATCTCTTTCAGGCTAGACAGAAACGGCTAACTAGCCTTCTCAAAATCAAACATAGACTAGGAGGATTCGAGACCTCAGACTCAGATCAAATCAGCAAAATCGCCGCAGACGTTCTCAATCGCTTTCACGTAATCTTTCTTCCTTCAACTTTCGCCATCAATGCTTTCAAGAAGTCAGGGGTTGAGGTTCCTCTTGAGCTTGTTCCCCACGGCCTCTCTGACGGTCTACTAGATCCTAACAGAACTATCGCGGCTGATTCTATCCGACACATTCAACAACTCAAAGAGAAGCATGAAGCAACCCTAATTCTCTTCTTCTGCTTACACAGCGACTACAGGAAAGGAGCCGATCTTGTCTACGAAGCTATGGAACACATTCAAGGTATGCACAGAGATGTCTACCTTGTTCTCAAGAAAACTTCTTTCGACACAGCGATCAACGACAAGATGAGACACCTGAAACTCATCGAGATTCCAACATGGCTCAACGATTCGGAGCTTAGACAACTCTATGACGTTTGCGATATGCTTCTTGTTCCCTCTAGAGGCGGGGGCTTCGAGCTTAACGCTCTAGAAGGATTAGCGAGAGGGCTACCTACATTGGTTCCTAACGCCGGATGCTTCACGGACTACATTCAATACGCAATCCCTCTTCCTATTGCTGGAAACCCGAAGGTCTTTCCTGACAACCCCATCCACATAGGAAATGGGTGGGAAACAGACGTAGATCAACTAGCCCACATGATTCATCAGGTTTTAGGAAGCATAGAAACATGGAAGGAGAAAGCTCAGGCTAACGCTCCAATTATCCAACAGAAATACAGTTGGAAAAGCATCTGCGATAACCTCTTTGATCTTCTCGTCAAACATGGGCTGTGTGATAAGGCTTGATAGTGAACAAGGCAATTCAACAGCTTATCCAGATGCTACTAGCTGAGACATGGGAGATAGCCATAGGGTCAGGTTCGACTCCTGCATGGGTAGACAATGAAACTCTTGAAACTGAGATCGCTAGGTTAACTGCAACAGCCAGTCTAGGATCAACCCTCATCACAAACGATACGGTTATCCTTGAGGTTGCATTTACTTTTCCTGATCCCAAGACCGTCAGCGAGATCGGGGTTTTCAACGCAGGAGCTACCCCTTTCATGTATTGTAGAGACGTGATCTCCCCTATAACCTACCCCGCCAATCAGCCAATCATAGTGAAAGAGAACCTTCTGATAGGGCGAGAGTAGGAATGAGGGATGAGAAATGGGGTGGCTCTATGGCTGGTGGAATCGAAAGTCTCACGTCATCAACCCTGCCACTGGCGCAGGAACAGACTACCCGATTCTCTTAATCGTTCACTACGGAAGCGGCGTAGACAGTGGCGGCGATGTCTACTGTAACTCTAAGTGCAAAACGGATTTCGGAGATCTACGCTTCACCAAAGCAGACGGAACTACCTTTCTATGGTATGGTATTGAAGAACAGGTCTCAGGAAACTACGCTAAGGTTTGGGTTAGAATAACAGACGACCTTTCAACCAACCCTGTTACCATCTACATCTACTATGGAAAACCTGACGCTTTATCCATGAGCAACCCCTATTCAACGATGCTTTTCTTTGACGACTTTTCAGGAACCGAGATAGATCAAACCAAATGGACGTGGACAGGAGAAACCCCAACCGTAGCTGACGGCCTTCTCAAACTAATCGGTAAAGCATCAGGCCAATGTAAGCTTACAGGCAGATATTCAATCTCCTGTCCTTTCAGACAAGTAGCGAAAATGAAATGGTCTCATCATCAGCCAAGTGTCTACGGTATGCTTTCCGGCATACAAATAGATCCTCCAAAACTAGACGGAATAGGAATCAGAGCAGATTGCCCAGCAGACAAAATCTCCGTCTATGGCTACTCAACCCTTGGATATGCCTCAACTTATTGCACTGACATTCCCTACGATCCAACAGTCTTTCGTGAATGGATGATCCACTATTACCCCGAAGGCACACATGGCAGAGTTGACGCATACGAAGACGGAACGCTCATAACCTTTCAAAATTATTCCGTTGTTCCCACGTCAGCTCAAGCTCCCTACTTGGAAGCACCATTTCAAGCAGGAAAGGAAATAGATATAGACTGGATTTATATTCGCAAATTCGTTTCTCCTGAGCCTACTCATGGAGCATGGGGAATAGAAGAGATCTTCGGAACCATAGAGCTAACCCAATACTTACACGTCTCAAGGGAAATGGTTGAGCCTTCTGAGAACGCTGGCTACTGGATTCTCAACTATTGGGTTAGGAAGGTCAGAGCTAGAAAAGACAAGACCCTAGCAGACGACCACAATATTCCGCGATTAGTCTTACGCAAAGCAAAGGACATTGAGGCTACGAAAGAATGACTTCCCTCTATGACCTGATGATCGCTGTGGAGATGATAGTGGAAGTCCCCATACCTAACAACCCTAACAGATGGATCTATGGAACAGAGTTTAAACAGCTACTTGACGCGCTCAGAGTGTTCAGAAACTACTACGATGAACGAAAAGCGTCATGGGGAATACCTCAATCTCTAATCACAGAGCTAGATGGATACATCGCCAAGTTTCCGACTGTCTACTATCACTACACGATCAAAGCCAAAGATCAGAACAATATGGTAGACGCATTGAACGTGATCGGAAAGCTTGTGCCGTATGGCCCCCCTCAGATCAATATATGCTACGTGAAACGGGTGAAGGTGCATTGGCTTAACCCTGATGGCTCAATCAAGCAGACGTTTGACTACAGTGGCAACCAGAGACCAAAGATCCCTCACTGGATAGATGGCGTAGACTATCCTGATGGAAACGGTAAGGTTGAAACTGTTTGGAGAACCAATTTCGCTCAGTCAGTTCGCTCAGACACAAGAACACTTCTCAAATGGAGCAAGAAGTATCAGGATAGAATCACAGGCTCATGCACAACGCCCCCAATCAACACGGACTACAGCATATTCAATTTCTTTCGTATGCCTTCTGAAGACATTTCAATCGAGTGCTACATGATGGACTGTGGCACAGGAACAAACTACAACTACATTCCTGTTCCCGTAGACGTTACTGACGTGTCGCCACCCCCGCCATTGGCCGCTTCAATAGAAGGAACAATCAAAGGCTATTTCTACAATAGGCTTCCAACAGATCAGCCCCTTGAAGGAGTAACTATCTCAGTAGCAACCCTATCACAACTCACAGATGCTAAGGGCTACTACAAGATTACTCAAATCCCTGTAGGCTACCATACTTGGAAAGCAGAGAAAACAGGGTGGGAACCCATTAAGGTCAGTGAAGAATATAGAAGCGGAGACGTGAAGAACAGAGACGCGGTGATGGTTCCTAAATGAGTGATTTCATTCCCCCTCAAGGACTAGACAAACCTTGGTATGGCATACTACCCCCTCAAGGAGCCAAAGCCGTAGCTCCCCCTATCCCTGTTCCACCACCCCCACCGCCTCCGCCTCCTGTGTATGGCATGACGATCATAAAGGACGTAGAAGTGTCAGGGGCCGCTGTTAGCTCAATAGACCTAACTGACCTAGACATTGGGACACATATTCAATACCTGTTGCTAGCGAAGATCCTTAACGCCTACGCTGGCTCCAACTATCTCGACCTCTACGTGAACGGAGACACTACCCGCACTAACTACTACAGCCAATATCTAGATCAAGATGGGGCAACTCGAACTAAGGCAAGAGAAAACAACCCGATAATAGGAAAGCTGGATACCTCTACGGAAGCGTTCATAGTTGCTTCAATCATGCGAGATCCTACAGGCTATCCTAGAATCTTAGCGAAATCAAACTGGAAGAGAAGCAACACCCTCATGCGAAGTGATAGAACAGTTATTAAGACAGCAACCGTAGCAAACATAACTCAACTAACCTTAACCGCAGAACAGGCCAATAGTATCGCGATAGGTAGCAGAGTCATATTGCTAGGGTATGGGACTACGTGATGGGACGAATAGATAAGATAGCTGACGTAACAGTATCCGGCTCTGACGCAAACTACATAGATCTAACAGGTCTTGACCTCAATACACATCTTTTCTACCTGCTATTTCTCAGCGTCAAGAACGCCCTTGCCAACTATAAGTATCTGGATTGCTTAATCAACGGAGACACTACTAGAACCAACTACTACAGCCAATATCTAGATCAAGATGGGGGAAGTATCACATCAGGCAGAGAGAACAACCCTGTCATAGCTTACTTAGAGACCTCTACGGAACTCTTCTGTCAAGCATGGATTATGAGAGATCCTACAGGCTATCCAAGGATAATCGCAGAAGAGAATTGGAAGAGAGGAAACAGCCTTATGAAGTCTGAGAGAACCGTCATAAAGACAGCTACAGTAGCCAACATAACGTCTTTGAGGATAAATGCGGAAACTGCTGGCACAATAGCCGTAGGTTCAAGAGCGATCCTATACGGATACGTTGCCTAGTTTCTCTTCTGAGACAGAATTGAACAGGTTTTAAATACCGTTCTCGATTACCTAACTAGCCAAGGTGAAAATCAATGGTTGAACTATGGCACTTGGTCATACTCGGAGCATTTGGAGGGTTCGCTAGACACATAGTTGGCACTAGGGGGAAAGTGATTTTTCCCCACTTAGAGGTTAGCAACGGAGAATGGATTCTGGATCTAGGCGTTCTATTGAACCTGATCCTTGGAGGACTTTTTGGCCTCTTGGTTCCCTATGGTCTAAGCGGAATCATTAGAATCTTCGCCCCTAGCTTCCCCATATTGAACGACTACCTCACAGCTTTCTTTGCAGGGGGATTCTCAGTAGACATCTTCGAGAACTTAATAGAATGGTTCTTAGGCAAACGGAAAGAGGATTTAGGCGAGGGTGTTCCGATTTGAAGAGATACCATGCTCTGATGAAGAAAGACAGACCTGCCGTGATGGCCCAGTTCGTTCAACAGTCAACGCTAGCTCTCTCGAAGGTGAACATTAAGCCTTTCAGAGTCAACGATGGGCCGCTTGCGTCTGTAGCCTTCGAGTCAGATCTTCCTTTGGAGAAGCTTAGAGAACTTCTGAAAGATCAAGCTTCACTCGTAACTGAAATCACAACCATGTCTATCCCGAAGCCCCCACCTGAGAGGCGTTTCCGTTTTTTAGGAAAACGCTACGGCATAACGACAGCAACTAGCCTTCCTGCTATGGGTTTCGACAAGATCTGGGCCGACAAAGAGTTCAACGGGGGAGCTAACCTAACCATCTTATCCATTGACACAGGTGTAGACGAGGAATACTTCAACAATAAGATCCCACCTTACGTTGCAGATCGGTATTTCGCCGGAAGAGTCCTAGAGGTTTTCAAGGCCAGACCTTGGACGGGTAAATGTCATGGACACGGAAGAATCACTCTCTCAGTCATAGCTAAGGCAATTCATCAGTATGAAGATCAGACTTGGAGAGGCGCACTACCTCTCATCAAGATCTATGTCGCTCAGGTTTTAGACAGTCAAGGCTATGGAGATTCAGACACGGTTCATCTCGGTTTGGTTTGGGGTCTACAGAAGAAACCTACAGCCATTACTATGTCTCTTGGAGGCGGCCATGATCCGATGCTCGATGAGGACGTTCAGAGATGTTGGGATGAAGGGATACCTGTAATCGTTGCGGCAGGAAACAGTGGGCATCATCCACCTGACTGTGATGGATCTCTCAACTGTCCAGCAGATGCCCCTAACGCTATCGCTTGCGGAGCTTCTAACGCAGGCCACGTTCCAGAAGGAGCACAAGAAACGATTCAACCTTGGTCATCTGCATCTCAGAAACCCGATGGCACAAAGCAACCTTGGTTCTTCGCAGGAGCAGGCGTTAACATAAACGTTGAGCTTGGAGAACCCGTAGTGTCAGGAACAAGTCTATCTGCGCCTCACAATGCGGCGGTTGTTCTAACAACTATTCTAATGCTGATGCTGAGAAAACCAAGTTGGACAGCGCAACAACTAGCGGCTAAATGCAGAGAGATCTTGAAAGCTACGGCTCTAAACCTTGGCTATCTAGGATCTCCTAACCATACCCCTGAAGGAGCCTACTGTCTACAGGGCCATGGTAGGCTTCAGGGCGATCTTGCGTGGGACATGGCGAAGAAAGAAGGGCCTGAGCCTCCACCACCTAGCAAGATTGACAAGGTTGAGTTCTACGTGGACAATGTGAAGATAGGGGAAACTACGACAGGAACCAATGATGTCTTTCAATACGATAAGGTCATTGACGTAGGGGATCACCTATTCCAAGGCGAGGCATACAGTGAAGGACTAGACCCCGTAAAGACCGAATCAATTCACTTCAAGGTTGTGAAGTCCACGCCAACTAAGAAAATTGTGGCAAAAGCAACCAACCCAACAGATAACCAAGAGTTCCAAGAAGGAGCCACCATATCTTTCAAGGTTGAAGCTAAGGTCGTTGAGGCTTGACTGAAAAACCCCCAACGAACCATGACGCTCTCGTTACCTTGGTTGCAGATATGCGTTACGTGAGAGAATCCCTTGATGAGATCAAGACGATCTGTAAAGAGATCCCCCCACTGAAACAGAAGGTTGACGATCACTTAGACAATCACAAGAGAAAAGAAAGAGAACACGGACTCATCATTACGGTGATCTCGACAGCGATAGCGTCAATTATCGCTAGGCTGAGTCGATAGCCCCTCTTTTTGATCTGAGACTGTTTTCAGCATATCTCGATAGATGGATCTCCTGTTAGTAAGAAGCTCATCATCTCTCCAAAGCCACTCGCTTCTTCTTCCCGTTCTCTTATGCGAGAGAGCTTCAAACAGTAGATAGATCTTACGAGTTTTCTGAAGATCCTTCTTTCTTGCGTAGTATTGAAACTCTAGAGCTAGAGCCTCAAGGACAATAATCAGATCTTCCTTATCCAATCTGGGCCTCATCTCGATCTTTGTCCTGTTGTTTTGGTTCCGTTTTGTGGATCTACGTAATGGGGCCGTTTGCTCGACTTAAGGGTTCCGTTTTTTATGGTGTGTTTCGTAGGTTGTAGTTGGCTTGGAGCCAGTTGTTCTCGATTAGGGCTGTGGCTTGTTGCTTGCGTATGTAGTGCCATTTGACCTTGTATCGGGCTTCTTCCCTAACGGAATGAGCGAAGTAGTAGTATGGTTCGTATCTTCGCTTCTGCTCGTTCAAAACCCATTTCGTATGTAGCCCTGAGCCTTCTAGGCCGCATTTCGGGCATAAGGCCCCCTTGTGGTAATGCCCGTTTGGCTCTCTGCTAGCCCTAGAGCTTTCGTAGCGGTCTACCTCTTGCTCCGCTAGGCTCTCTAGGTCTGACCGTGTGATTAGACTCTTAAGGTGCTTCTTGTTCTCCCAATAGGTGAGGGAGCTATCGACCTCGAAGGGATCTATGCCGTGTCTCTGACAGAATCGCTCTAAGTGCTTGATCTCGATAGGAGTCATCATGGCTTCTTACCTAACTGTTTCGTGGCTTTCCGCTTAGGTCTCGATGGGTGCTCATGCACGGTCTTGTGTATGGGGCAATATCCGTAGATCATGCAGACATGACCTTGATTCTCAGAGGGGTATAGCCACAGCTTGCGAGTCTCTTCGGTCTCGGTCTTTATGCTCAGGAGAAATCCGTCTGTCCCTCTAGGGGGCTTGTAATGCGGATTTATTGGCATAGTCTATACCTTCTTACCTAACGCTCACGAAAAAAAGAGGGGGGGCTAGGCTTTCTCCAAGATGAATCTTCGGCCCCCACAGTAGAAGCATTGAGGTTGAGGGCTTAGGTATCTAGTGCCGCATCTGTCGCAGACGTAGGCTCTTACGCCTTTAGGCTCGTAGTCTCGGAAATCAATTACTCGCATTGGTCTCCCTCTTGTGCTTCTCTGCGTCAGGTAGCCAAACGTATTCGCCTTTGTCGTCGTGGCCTATGTATGCGTTGAACGTGCGCTCATCACTTGCGCACATACCACAGAGTCCCTTACCTCTCTCTACCTCAATGTGGCCGCTGGCTATCTCTCTAAACACGGTGTCCTTGCACCTAGCGCACAGGAACCCGTGATAGGTGGTTGGTGTCTGTCGGTAGGTCATAAGGCCGTTCACAGCAGAGAACCGGAAAGAGATCATGCGGAAAGACAAGTCTCCTTTCGTTTGGCTCTCTCTTGTGTAGACTTCTACTTCAGCCCAGTCTTTGGCCTTAGAACCTATTTTCACGTAGAGATCTTTCATCTCTCTTTTTTTCCTTAGAACCTTTTCCAAGGTTCTTACCTAACTACTTCTTAGCACTCCCAGATAAACGTTTCTAGAAAAGAAGCTAGAAACGAGCCTAGAAAGAGAGATAATTATCTCTCAAGAGAGAGAAGAGAGATAATAACGTCCGAGCCTGTTGTGATTGCATCATCATTTACGCAGGCCGGGGTCTCTCAGGCTGTTACCCTTGTAATACCCTATATATACCCCCCTCTTCTTACCTAACAATCGAGGCCAAGCAATTTCGTAAGGTTCCTTTGGAATCTAGCCCCTTTCATACCGATCGCCTTGAATTATCCTCTAAAGCGAGAGAGCTTCTAACCGAGAGAATTGCGCTAGCCCCCCCTCTAAAGCTTCAAGGTGAATCTTGAGCTTTGCGACAGCAAGGGCGCAAGGCTCTCATTGACGGATAGACAGACGTTAGACTAGACCTAAAGCCTTTGCACTACAGAAACCTAAACAGAATACCCTAGAAACCTAAACATAGGGACTTAGCGGAGACTTGACGGACAGAGAGAGAGCACACGCCGCTAGAAGCCCCCCCATGACAAACGTTAGGTAAGAAACCCTAACCAGAGACTTAGCGCAAAAAACGTTAGGTAAAAAATGCCAACCGTTAGGTAAAAACCAAACGGCACAAGCTGGCGCAAATAGCCGTTAGGTAAAAACCTGACAAAACGGGGAGACTAGACGCACCACTTACTATTAGTAACA
>Ga0315308_1000214_pt1 | contig 31515 bp, 34 predicted proteins | sample TDP3_MG_FD_203078 | JGI IMG/M metagenome (GOLD analysis project Ga0315308, IMG submission 203078) | Freshwater sediment microbial communities from Lake Towuti, South Sulawesi, Indonesia - TDP3 | ecosystem: Environmental > Aquatic > Freshwater > Lake > Sediment | place: Indonesia: South Sulawesi...
CACAAGTTCTTCAGTAAGCAAGAAGACCTCCTATGTAGTGGCTGGCGAAAGCCCCGGGTCAAAATATGAAAAGGCCAAAGAGCTCGGTGTAGCCGTACTCTCAGAAGAAGATTTTATGAAACTAATCAAAAGAGGCAAGTAAAAAATACGCCCATAAAAGGCTACACTACAATTATGTTTACAGGTTGCAAAGAACAACAGCAATTAAGAGAAGAAAAGAAAATTGTCTAAAGTATATTTTATTGATTTCAACTCCATGCAAAAGTTTAAGAAACTGCTGCTTCTTGCTGGCCTGGACAGAATAGTTTCAGAGAATAATATAGTGGCTGTAAAGCTCCACTTTGGAGAAAGAGGGAACAGGGGATATGTGAAGCCAGAATATGTCAACCGGGTAACGAAAGAGATAAAGGCTTTAGGAGGTTCCCCCTTCTTAACCGACTCTAATACTATATACGTAGGAGAAAGGTGCAATGCCATAAGACATCTGGCTATTGCGGAAGCCCACGGTTTCAGTTTAGAAAATTGTGCTGCTCCTATAATTATTGCTGACGGGCTAAGAGGAAAGAGTTTTGTGGAAGTGGAAATTGGCCAGAAACATTTCAGAAAAGTGAAGGTTGCCAGCGCCATTTATCAGGCCGATGCGCTAATTTTTGTCACCCATTTCAAAGGCCACGAATTGGGCGGTTTCGGAGGCGCACTCAAGAATATTGGAATGGGCTGCGCTTCCCGTACTGGCAAGTATGAGATACATGAAGCGGTGGTTCCCAGGATAGACCTGGAGGACTGCACTGGATGTGGAGTCTGTATCAACTGGTGTCCCGCTGGAGCTATTAGTGTAGTGAAAAATAAAGTCAGAATAGATAATGGGAAATGTATAGGTTGCGGAGAGTGTATCCTTTATTGTAATTTTGGCGCTCTTTCCATTGAATGGAGCAAGTTAGCAGAGAGTGAGCAGGAGAAGCTGATTGAGTATGCTTTTGGCGTGCTAAAGAATAAGAAGGCTCTATTTATCAACTTTCTTAACTTCATTACCCGCCTGTGTGATTGCTGTGCCACCTCGGGAAGCCCTGTTGTTCCCGACATTGGCATTCTGGCCTCTTCTGACCCTGTAGCAATTGACGCAGCATCTGTAGATTTGGTCAATGAGGCGGGCAAGAGGGATGTATTTCGCGAACTCTATCCTGGGAAGGATTGGGAATTTCAGCTAAATTACGCTCAGAAGTTAGGTATGGGAACGAGAAACTACGAGCTGGTAAAAATATAAACAAGGGTGGGTTATGAAATTCTTAGTCGATTTTATGCTTGGCAGGCTGTGCAAATGGCTGAGGCTACTGGGGTACGACGCTTCCTACTTTGTATCCGAGAAGAAGAATGATTTGATATATCAGAGTCTGAAAGAGGGAAGGGTAATATTGACCCGTGACCACAGGTTGAGCAAGAAGAAGGCATTAAAGTTAGTTGTAATAAATAGTGATTTGCTGGAAGAACAATTGAAACAGGTATTTTCCGAGCTAAACATTGAGGCCGACCCGGATGAAATATTCACAAGATGCTTAGTGTGTAATGAAATCCTTCTGGAAGCACAGAAAGAGAAAGTTAAAGACAGGGTGCCCAGCTATGTATTTCAGACTCAGGAAGAATTTTCCTACTGTCCAAGTTGCCAGAGGATATACTGGAAGGGAACACACTGGGACTTAGCAAATCAAGTGATAGAAAAAATAAAAAGCAAAAGAGAAACCTGAAGAATGGAAAAGGCGAGGGCGAGTGGGGAGAAAGGTCTATGACATACGATGTTGCACTTTCCCAGGCATGGGCAGAATTAGAGACTCTTACAAAAGAAAAGAATCACACCGTCAGGTTTTTGAATGACCAATACGGCGTTGATTTGGATAAAAGAACTATTGTTTCTCTATTGTCAAATGTTCCGGCAAAGAACCATCTCAGCATTTTGATACTTCATTATCTTTCGCAAAAACTGAGGAAAGTACCTCAGCCAACCGGGGAATGGATTTCCTTCAAAGAGCTAGATGGCGGTCTGGTTTACTATTCTGTTTTCCGCAAACGTGTCCTCGACCCCATAGTTAGAAAGTACGGCAAAGACCTCAAAGGATTTGTTTCTGAATTAACAAAGCGCTTTGCCGCCAAGGAAGTCAAGCAGGGAGACGCAAGCATTGTTTTAGAAGCATTTGATGGTATACCGATGCTTATTACTTTGTGGCAGGGTGATGAAGAATTCCCACCCGAGGCCAATCTTCTATTTGACCGAAGCATCACCGGAATATTCTGCACCGAAGATGCTGTCATTTCAGCCGAAATTGTGGCGTCTCTGATTTGAAGGAGGGTCAACATCCCCTCTCCCCTCTGGGAGAGAGAGAAGAGCGAGCTCAAGGATTCCCTCTCTCCTCTGGGGAGAGGGGAAGGCCTGCCCGTGCCGTGGCGCGAGCCACGGCCAGGGGTTGAGGGGGAATGACACCATAAGCCAATATGAGAATAACTAAGATTGAAAAACAGAAGCACCGACAGACCCGATATTCCGTATTTCTCGATGGCAAATATGCATTCCATTTAGAAAAAGATGTACTTTCCGATACAAAATGGAAAGAAGGAAACGATATAGATGAAGCAGAGGTAAGAAGGGTTAGCCGGCTGGAACAGATTAAGGAGGCCCGCGATTACGCCTTTCGCTTATTGTCTTATCGCAGCCGAAGTTCTCAAGAAATGCTGGAGAGATTGCTTAAGAAAGGGTACGAGAATGAGATAGTCCAGGAGGTAGTCAAAGACTTGAAACGTCTCAGTTATCTGGATGACCTCTCTTTTGCCCGAGACTGGGTGGAAGCGCGACTCAAACAGAACCGGGGGAGAATACTAATCCGTCAGGAACTTTTGAAAAAAGGAATAGATCGAGAATTAATTGAAGATTCTATAGCTCAAGGCCTCAAGAAGATTGATTCCAGCGAGGATGAATTGGCGTGGCAGGCAATTGAAAAGAGGATATCCCGGTATCAGAAATTGGAGAAGGCTAAGGCCTACCGCAGAATAAAAGATTTCCTAATCCGTCGAGGATTTTCCCTTGAGGCTACGCAGAATACCCTGGATAGATTTTTCCAGGACTATGTCGGAAATTCTGATTAAAAATTTCTTCGCATGAAGCTTAGTATGAGAAAGCTCCTAAGCGGTATTGGTATCAATATCTTTCTTTTGGGAATAGTTAGCCTTCTGACTGATGTCTCCAGCGAGATGATACTGGCTGTTCTACCACTTTTTATTGTTTCTCTAGGTGGAGCAGGGATAGCTATCGGCCTTATTGGCGGCGTCGGGGACAGTGTGGCTTCTTTACTTAAGGTCTTTTCCGGATACTGGTCGGATAGAGTGAGAAAGAGGAAGCCTTTCGCTTTCTTTGGCTACTCCGTCTCTTCAGTCGGGAAAATTTTCTTTCCTTTCGTATCAAGCTGGATGCAGCTTCTAATTTTAAGACCAATTGAAAGAATAGGCAAGGGTCTGCGCGATGCACCGCGTGATGCCTTAATCGCTGCCTCTTCTGAAAGAGAAGTGAGGGGAAAAGCATTCGGATTTCACCGCGCCATGGATTCTTTCGGCGCTTTCCTCGGAGCTTTTCTGGCTTTTATTCTGTTCTGGTTTTTGAAGTTTGAGTTTAAGCCTATTCTGTTCCTGGCAGCTCTAATCAGTTTTTTAGCCTTATTCCCTTTTATCTGGATAAGAGAGAGGCCATTCGGAGTCCTTTCGGACGATGAGAGTTCATTGAAACTGAGCTTGAAAAGCCTTCCCCGAAACTTTAGAAGATATCTTATGATAATAGTCATCTTTGCTATGGGAAACTTCACTTATATGTTCTTTGTTCTCAGGGCAAAGGAAGTCTTTCAACCAGATCTCCCGCTAAGGCTGGCTATCGCTATTCCCATCTTGCTGTATTCGTGGTTCAACATCGTATATGCCCTGTTTTCTCTACCGGGAGGGATGCTCTCCGATAGAATTGGCCGAAGGAGTACTCTGAGGCTCGGCTACTTCATGTACGGTCTGGCGTGTCTCGGGTTTGCTTTAACGAGAACGCTTGGGTCTTTAATTATCTTATTCGCCTTCTATGGAATCTCTTTTGCCCTGGTGGAGGGAAATCAGAGGGCATTCGCTTCAGACTTTGTAGGTGAGAATTTGCGCGGGACAGCACTAGGGACATTCCACACAGCGATAGGTGTCTCCACGCTCCTCGGGAGCATTTTTGCCGGAATTTTGTGGAGGTACAGTCCTGCGCTAACATTTTCCTACGGAGCGGTCTTGGGTCTAGCTGCCGCGATAGGCATTGGCACTATCCGAAAAACAGAATAGTTTAGCCTTACATTACGATTTAATAAGATTGATTTCGGGAGACGAATTAGATATAATGCCTTAAGATTTAAGATTGAAATTGTCTGATACTGAATAGGCAGTGTAAACCAAAGAAATGGAGACAATCTATGCCTAGAGTGTTAATCATTTACTATTCCCTGACGGGAAATACGGAAAAGATGGCAAAAATAGTAGCGAAAGGTGTAGAGAAAGAGAATGTGGAAGTGGAAGTAAAGAGAGTTGAAGAGGTAAAAGTTGATGAATTAAAAGATGCTGATGGCATAATCATAGGGTCGCCAACGCACTATGGGTCAATGGCTTCCCAGATTAAACAACTGTTTGAGGAGAGTAGAAGACTGCAAGGCCAACTCGTGGGCAAAGTGGGAGCCGCGTTCACCTCTAGCCATTGGGTAGGTGGAGGAAATGAAACCACAATTATGGACATTCTAAGAGCATTCCTTATTCACGGAATGATTGTTCAGGGAGAAGCGAGGGGTGACCATTACGGACCTGTTGCCCTTTATGCTCCTGATGAGAGAAGTAGTAGCGAGTGTGAGATTCTGGGGCAGAAGGTGGCGAAGCTGGTGAAGAGGTTAAAGGAGGAAGTTAAATGAAGAGACTCTGGGCTCCCTGGAGGATAAAGTACATTTTGGGAAAAAAGGAAGGCTGCATATTCTGCGATAAGGTGAAAGAGAATATGGACAGGGAGAATTACATACTCTTAAGAGGGAAAGATGCATTTGTAATGCTTAATACTTATCCCTACAACAATGGCCACCTTATGGTAGCTCCTTATAAGCATGTCCCTGATTTTGACGGCCTGGAGGATACTGAGTTAGCAGAACTAATTGGCTTGGTTAAGAAGTCAACGCAAATTCTGAAGAAGGCTTTGAATCCGGAGGGTTTCAACATTGGTGCCAATGTGGGCAAAGTAGCTGGAGCTGGCGTGGAAGGCCATATTCATATTCATATTGTTCCCCGCTGGGAAGGCGATACCAGCTTCATTTCCACCGTAGGAGGTACAAAAATTATGCCCGAAACACTGGATGAGACTTTTAGCAAGCTCTTATCTGCAATATAAAATTTTTTGCCAGGAGGAAAAATGGTTAAGAAAAGACTTACGGTATCTTTAATTAGCGTATTCCTCGTCTGGGTCTATTTTTCAACCGGGATGTGTGGAACCGAGGCAGATGCCCATTTTCAAAAGGGTGTGCACTATGTCAACAAGGGAGAGTATCAACAGGCAATTGAAGAATTCAATCTGGCGTTAGCCGTCGATTCTCAATATGCTGACGCTTACTGCGGAATCGGCATAGCATACCTTAATCAGAAAAAGTATAAAGAGGCAATATCTGCCCTGGAGAGAGCAGTGAGTATAGACCCAGAACTGGTAATCGCCTATTACCTTTTGGGTATGGCCTATGAGGAAATAATGGATTATGGAGGCGCAATCGCCGCCTGGAACAAATTTCTCGCTTTGAGGCCTGAAGGCAGACTGGCTGAGAGAGCCAGAAGGCATGTGAGAAGACTGGAGGAGTTAAGATAATGAAAGGTAAAAAGAATTTAAGATGGCTCTTATTTTCCATCGGTAACATCTACTTTTTGACGCTACTTTTTGGATGTGCTCCTCGAGCAGCAATAAAAAAGGAATACGATTTTACCAAAGTTAGACGTATGGGTGTTCTCGAATTCACCAATTACCGAGACGAGATAAACTCTGGAAATGCCGTGGCAGATGAATTTGTGAGGCAATTCATATTCAGGGGAATTGATGTCATTGAGCGAGAGAGAATGGAGAGCTTGCTTAGAGAACAACAGCTGGCGGCTGGCAAATTTCTCGACCCTGATACAGTGAAGAAAGTAGGAAAATTATCCGGGGTGGATGCGCTAGTCACAGGGACGGTTACCAGATATGTTCCCGAGCATAGAGACACGATGTATTTCACGGACAAAAATGGAGAAGTTAAGTCAGAGGTATTTCTCATCGGAGCTGAAGTGGGAGTCAGCGCCCGGATGGTTGATGTGGAGACTGGCTCGGTTGTATGGGCTAGTTCCTATACCTATGAGTCATTTGATATGGAAGGAGCAATTCGCGGCACAGTCTCCACCCTATTAAACTCGTTAAAGAAAGTATGGCCTCAAATAAAGAAGGGATAGGATGAGGGAAAATTGTAAATGATGACCAGCAACGAAATTAGAAAAAAATTCTTGGAATATTTTGAAAAAAGAGGCCACAAAGTTGTCCCTAGTATGAGCCTCGTTCCCCAGGACCCAACCCTGCTTTTCACCAGTGCCGGAATGGTCCAGTTCAAGAATATGTTCCTGGCCAAGGGGAAGCTCCCCTATCGCCGAGCCGCATCCTCCCAAATCTGTTTTCGCACCACAGACATCGAAAAAGTAGGAAACACAGCCAGACATCTGACTTTCTTTGAGATGCTCGGCAATTTCTCCTTTGGTGACTACTTCAAAAAAGAAGCTATTGATTGGGCGTGGGATTTTCTTACGAAAGAAATGGGTCTTCCTCGGGAAAAGCTTTATGCTTCTGTATATGAAGAAGACGAAGAGGCTTACGGACTCTGGAGAAAGTGTCTACCAGAGGAGAGAGTAGTGAAGCTGGGGAAAGAAGATAACTTCTGGGAGATGGGGCCCACCGGCCCCTGCGGGCCCTGTTCAGAAGTTTTGATGGATATGGGAGAGGATATGGGATGCCGCAGGCCAGAATGCGCTCCTGGTTGCGATTGTGACCGGTGGCTTGAAGTCTGGAATCTCGTTTTCACCCAGTTTGATAAAGACGAGAAAGGTAATCTGAATCCCTTACCCCAGAAAAATATAGATACAGGTATGGGTTTGGAGCGTCTGGCAGAAGTTGTTAATGGAAAGAAGACCTGTTTTGATATAGACCTATTGAGACCTATCATTGAGTATACCTGTGAGCTGACTGGTTTACAATATGGCAAAGACGAGAAAGTCGATGTCTCCCTGCGGATTATCGCTGACCATGTCCGGGCAATCACCTTCTTAATCTCTGAAGGAGTCTTGCCTTCCAACGAGGGGAGAGGTTATGTGTTGAGGAGGATACTCCGGAGGATGGTGCGTCAGGAACGACTTTTGGATATCAAGAAGACTTTGCTCTATAAGCTTACTGGCAAAGTTGTGGAAATTATGGCTGAGTCTTATCCGTCCATCCTCTCCCGCCGCGAACATATTGCCAGTGTGACCAAAATGGAAGAAGAGAAGTTTCAGGAGACTCTGGATTCTGGAATGAAGATACTTGATGGCTTGATTAAAGATTTAGTCTCTCAGGGGAAAGAGAGAATCGTTCCGGGAGAAGAGGTCTTCAGGCTTTACGATACCTATGGCTTCCCTTTAGATTTGACAAAAGAAATTGCCCAGGAGAGAGACTTCTCCCTTGACTTTGTGGGATTTGAGAGGGAGATGGAGGCTCAGAAGAGAAGGGCGAGGGAGGCCTGGAAAGGTTCCGGGGAGGTAGATATGGGCTTTTACGAAGAGCTAAGAAAGGATTTGGGCGATATTATTTTCCGCGGATACGACTTTGCCGAGTTAACTTCCCATATCCGGGCGATTTTGCAACTGGACAAAGGGACAAATAAACTTATGAGGGCAGAAGAGGCAAAGGAAGGCGAAGAAATTGAAGTCATACTTGCCGAAACGCCCTTTTATGGAGAAGCTGGGGGACAGGTTGGAGATACAGGCAAGATATTGAAGCCTTCGGTTAAACTGAAAGACATAAAGCTTGGAGAGTTAAAAGAAGAGGAGATTGAAGCCAAACTGGAGGTACTGGATACGAAAAGACCAATTGAAGGATTAATTGTCCACCAGTGCAAGGTAGAAAAGGGCAGCGTAAAAGTAAGCGATGTGGTAATAGCCTCTGTTGACATTTCTCGCAGGGAAGAGATAGCCAGACACCACACCGCCACTCACCTTCTGCAGGCAGCCCTGCGCCAGGTTCTGGGGAAGCACGTGGAGCAGTCGGGTTCCCTTGTAGTGCCAGACAGGCTGAGGTTTGACTACACTCATTCTAAACCACTGACAAAGAGAGAGATTGACCGGGTAGAAGAGATTGTGAATGAAGCTATACTGAAAAACCTTTCAGTAGAAACTTCAGAAACTACTTTAACTCAGGCAAAGGAGATGGGTGCCCTGGCATTCTTCGGAGAAAAGTATGGTGAAAAAGTGAGAACAGTGATGGTCACTCCGGGAAGCTTGTCTGCTCCAGGAGAAGCTTTCAGCTTTGAACTTTGTGGAGGAATACATTGCCATTCCACCGGAGAGATTGGTCTGTTCAAAATAATCTCTGAGACTGGCATAGCTGCTGGCGTCAGGAGGATAGAGGCTCTTGCTGGCAGAAAGGCATATCAATATACGAAAGTTCTGGAGGGGAACCTCGAGAAGATTAGTGAACTTTTGAAAGTTGCTCAGGATGAGATTATTGGTCGTATTGAAAAGATGGTCAAAGAAAGAACGGACTTGATAAAGGAGACAGAATCTCTGATAAGGAAGAAAATTGCTTCTGAGGTGGAGAAGCTAGTCGAAAAAGTAGCAAAGGTCGGCGGTATTAGACTCGTTTCGGCAAAAGTTGAAGCGAAAGACGCGAGTGCTCTCCGCTCCTTTGGTGACCAGTTAAGAGATAAGCTGAAATCTGGAATAATAGTTCTGGGAGCCATAATAGAAGATAAGGTCGCTCTGCTTTCCGTGGTAACCGAGGATTTGGTAAAGAAGGGCTACCATGCTGGAAAAATCATAGAAGAAGTAGCAAAATTGGTTGATGGTTCCGGCGGAGGAAGGCCAGATATGGCCCAGGCCGGCGGCAAGTCCGTCAACAAGTTGGACAGCGCCCTCGCCAGTGTCCCCAAGATAATCGCCAAATAGAATATGACTGACTCAAATGAAAAATACTATTCCTGTTTCTATTCTTCTGTCGTTATCTTTATTCGCAATTCCAAGCCAAATATTCGCCGCTAGATTAATAGGTCTCAAGACAGAATACTTCAATTCTACAAATAGAAGATTTGAAAAAATATACGGCTCTGGCGCGGTCTTTGGAATAGGAGCGAGGTCTGAAAGAGGCTCCAGCTTTATGTGGGGTCTGGAAATAGAATACTCTTCCAGAACTGGCGAACCCTTGGATTGGCCTGACAAGAATTCTATGAAGGGCCTGCTGGTGAAGGGCCCTGATTTGAGCGACAAGACAGGCGTAGATTGGAATACGGATAAGACATCCACCAGGTTAACCGTTGTCTCATTTCTGTCAACGGCTGCCTGGAAACTCCTCGGCGGAAGCCCTATTTCCCCGACACTCGCGCTTAAATTAGGTTTTACTGGAGCAAAGGAAAAATTTTCGGGCGAATATGAGCACGACACTAGTGCCGGATGGGTGAAATTCAAAGATGACGCGAGCGCCTTTGGCACATTAATGGGAGCTGTTGCGGGAATAGAACTCTTCCGAGGTCCCTTTCGCCTATTTCTATACGGGGGATACAACTATGTCCCATCGTGGTCAAATCTGGGCTATCAGGACCTCGGGGGCTTCACCGCCGGAGCCCAAATCCTCTTCACCCTCCACCTCTACTAAAAATTGAAAATTCCCAACCTTTTAGGAGGGGGTCGACAGTCCCGATTGAAAATCGGGACGCAAGCAGGGGGAACCTAAGGTTCCCCAGATTGAAAATTGCGAAGCAATTTTGCGCCTGTAGCTCAATGGATAGAGCAGCGGCCTCCGGAGCCGTGTGTGGAGGTTCGATTCCTCTCAGGCGCACCTTGTATGTATTTGTAAATTATTATCAGCATTCCGAGATAGCTTGGCCAGTCTTGAATGATGACTTTGGGTCAGGTCTTGACTTGAGCCGGTTTGGCTTAATTCGGTATGGAGGTTCATCAGGGATATGACAGGAGGAAAATGGCGATATTTGCCAGATTACGATAATATGGTAAAACTCATGGCATCAGGCGATGACGAAATAATTAGGTGGGTAGAAGGCAGAGTGAATAAGATGCTCATAATACCTCTAAAAAGAATACGAGAGATATTTAACAAGGCAACTGAAATGAGTGGACTTAAGCATGTAGGACTTTGTATTACTACTGTAATCTTGTGTGCAACCGAATCATTTGGACGATTTCTTGAAGGTGAAGGTGCCAGAAGAGGGGTCGCTGGAGAATGTTTCAAGGCATTTATCAAAAACTACATGCCTAACCTTAATAGATACCAAAATATCCTATGGGATGGGTAGAGAAACTGTTTAGCACACGGTTTCCGAATTGCAAGAGGTCGTATCAGAACTTCCATTGGATGCCTTTACATTACTCCGGAAAATTCAGAAATGGGAGTTCTCGAGATAGAACTGTGGAATTTCTTTACTGAATTTACACACGCAGTTGAAAGATATTTCAAGGAGCTAAGAGACCCCACAAACATCTGTTTGAGAAGGAAGTTTATTGATTCTTTCAAGTCGCTCTACAGCTATTGGATAGGATTTTGGAATAGAAAGACCAGATAGTAAGGTCCAATGAGGATAGTTAGCCGGTCATTGGCTGAGTTTTTCCAAGCATTCGATTTAGAAATAATGGGAGGATATAGTGGGGAAAGTCCCCGTTTTGTGCCCCATTTTCGAAATGTGCTGTCGGAAGCCTGATGATTAAAATTGGAAAGATAAGACTTATTAAAGGAGAAGATAATGGGTGGATACTGGTTGGTAGTGGGAAGCCCGGGAAATTGGGAAACTGCTTTTGAACACGGGAATATTTGGGGACTTAAAGAGACCCAAAGGCATTTATGGGAAAGATTGCAGGAAAACGATATGCTGTTATTCTATGCGACTAGCCCGGTAGGTGGAGTGATTGGGTGTGGAACTGTTCGTACAAAGTTTCGACAAAATCAACCTCTTTGGCCTAAGGAGATAGAGGAAAAAAGGCTTATTTGGCCTTTGAGATTTGAATTTGATGTGGAATATTGTTTACCACCTGATAGATGGATAACACAAAAACTGGTATCAAGGGACTTGTGGCCTAGAGGGGGGTTCCAGGGTTTGACCAAAGATATGGGGGAACGTCTAGTTTATTCCATTAGAACTTCCGACTACCGTGTCCAAATTCCTAAACCAACTGGAACTATAGAACCACAGGAAGAATATGGGCAAGAAGAAAAAAGTACAGAAGAGGGCTTCCCTTCCCATGATGATGTGAAAGAGGTGCTAGTGGAAATCGGGAGGCTTCAAAACTTTATTGCCGAGTCAGAATATCAATTTGAACTCGGTAAACTGGATGTTGTTTGGCGGAGAGTTCAGCACTCAGTGCCGACTTATGTCTTTGAAATTCAGATTGGCGGGAACATATATCAAGCTCTAGCAAAGCTGAAACACGCATTTGACCTTTGGAATAGCCACGTATTCATTGTATCTCTTCAAGAAGACTTTAGCAAGGTCCTCGAGTTGCTCTCTGGCACATTTCATGAAATTCGGGACAGACTAAGATTTATTGATTGTCTCCAAGTTAGAGAACTGCTTGTGCGTAAGAAGAGTTACCATCAACTTGAAAAAGAATTGGGCATCCTATAGGTGTTTTGTAAGCAATAGTGCATTGCGTTGTATTCTGGGGAATTGGATTTTGATTGATAAATTGATAATAGGTTATGGAAGAAGAATACTACCGAGTTATTTTGGGAAAATATGGAAACAAAGAAAGGGACATTGATGAATTATTCAAAGCGATTTTATCGATTAGTGATGAAGTAGGGTTACAGAGGGCTTTGGGGTATTTGGAGAGGTGTGTGATTGAGAAGAGGTTGGCGTGGCTGGATGAGAGGTTGGATAGGATGGAGAGGACGGGGGATGTTGTAGAGGATGGTTATAGGATTTTTTATGAGGAATATTTGGGGATTGGGGTGCCGAGGGATGGGGAGATTGTGGAGAAGACGGATAGGAAGATGGTGATGAGGTGGTGGAATTATTGCCCGGTATTGGAGGCGTGCAAAAAGTTTGGGTTGGATACGAAGATGGTCTGTAAGAAGGCTTATCATAGGCCGGTAGAGGTTTTTCTTTCAAGAATTCATCCGAAGTTGAGATTTGATAGGAATTATGAGCATATAAGACCGTATTTGGCTTATTGTGAAGAGATTATAAGTTTAGAACAATAATTTATCATAAAGAAATAATTTTAGAAAGGAGGAGGGATGGAAGAGAAAAAGAGAGAATTTATTCGATTTGGGGTTGATGATGTTGTGGTGGAGATTGTGAGTGAGCCATTTGTGGTGAATACCTTTCGGGGTTTTGCGCCTGTTGTAGATGTCAAAGTGGAGGGAGAAGAAGGGATAAAGACTATGTATATCAGTGCTAAATCACTTGCGGACTCACTGACCCCGGCGGTGGATGAGAATGGCGCTAAATTCACCGGGCTCAAGTTAAAAATCAAAAAAGAGTCAGCGGATAGTAGGGCGCGTTATATAGTGGAAAAGGTTAGTGGTGGTAAGTGAGTAAAGAAGGGAGGTAAGCATGTACCTTGGCCTGCTTTTGGTGGTTTTGGGAGTCTTATTTTTGTTAAAAAATTTGGGAATTATTGCCGGGAATTTGTGGAATATCCTCTGGCCGGCAGGGATCGTATTAGTTGGTATCGCGATGATTTTTGGTCGTAAGAGGCCGGTGAAAAAGTAATTTTATGAGAAGAAGAATATTTAATGTCTTGTTCATTTCCGCATTTGCGGCGATGCTGGGATTGGGAATTATTGCTCCCCTTATGCCGATTTACGCAAAAAACTTAGGAGCAACCGGGATATGGTTGGGGATAATATTTTCAGGTTTTTCCCTTACCCGTGCAATTTTTATGCCGATAATCGGAAGGCTGTCTGACAAAAAAGGGAGAAAGGGATTCATAACTTCTGGTCTTCTCTCATATTCCCTGATTTCCCTCTTATATCCATTTGCGGCAAAAGTATATTATCTGACAGCGGTGAGACTTATACACGGACTGGCGTCGGCGATGGTGGTTCCCGTGGCTATGGCCTATATTGGGGACATTGCCGAGAAAGGGAAAGAGGGCAGGTATATGGGAACATTCAATATGGCTCTCCTTTTTGGGACGGGTGCTGGTCCTTTTCTGGGTGGCTTCATTAACGACTCATTTGGCGTTGCCTCGGTGTTCTATGCGATGGCGGGGTTCACAGCGATTGCATTTTTGGTAAGCCTGGTATTCCTCCCTGATATAAGATATTCACGAATAAGAAAAATTGGCAATCCCGTTTCTTTCGTCCAAATTTTCAAGAATAATATTATGAAAGGGTTACTTCTCTATAACGCTATCGGCTCGATGGGAAGGGGCGGGATAATGGCCTTTCTCCCTATTTTTGGTGCAAAAATAGATATAAATCCCTCTCTGGTAGGAATAATAGTCTCGTCTCACATATTCCTTTTAGCTTTGCTGCAGCGTCCCGCGGGCAGGTTAGCAGATAGGTACAATAAGTTTTTCCTGGTGCTGGTAGGTTCGGGTGTGGCGGGCGCCGCATTGTTATTAACGCCTTTCGCGCGTAATTTCTTGCAGCTATTATTTATTGCTTCTATAATGGGACTTGGTGGCGCAGTATCAATGCCTCCTTCTTATGCCATAACGGTAGAAGTGGGTAAGAGATTAGGGATGGGAGCTTCGATGGGGCTATTTAACACAGCAAGCGGTGTGGGAATGATAACAGCGCCGATATTATCGGGAGTAATAATGGATATTTTAGGTATCAGACCTGTCTTCTTTTTATCTGGAGTGATAAGCCTTTTTGGCACTTTTGTTTTCTGCTATTATGTCAGAGAGTGCTGGAAAGCTACGCAGGTTCCGGGAAAGAGTTTGGAACTGTAATAGAAGAGTGGGCGGATGACAATGTTTGATAGCTATCCGAGCGACGGACGATAGAATGTGAAAGGATAAGACCATGAGTGAACCATTGGAAAAGAAGGAAGCGATAAGACTCGAAACGGGGATGTTATCTAAGGAGGAGATAGAAACAATTCTTGATACTTTACCGATAGATTTGACTTTTGTGGACAAAGACGATACGGTAAGATACTTCAGTCAAACCAGGGAGAGGATTTTTCCGAGAACAAAGGCGGTGATTGGTAGAAAAGTGCAACAGTGCCATCCGCAAAAGAGCATTCATATAGTAAATCAGATACTGGAAGATTTCAGGAAGGGCAAGAGGGATGTGGCTGAGTTCTGGATTAATATGCAGGGCAAATTAATCTATATCAGGTACTTTCCCCTGCGGAGCAAAAATGGGGAGTATATGGGGTGTCTGGAAGTAACTCAGGATATAACAAATATAAAAAAGATTGAAGGGGAGAAAAGGTTACTGTGATACTCTATATAATTGTAGGGTTTATTGCCCAGATGATTGATGGGACACTGGGAATGGCCTACGGCGTGAGCTCAACTACTTTTCTCCTCAGTATGGGAATACCGCCAGTCACAGCAAGCGCGAGCGTTCACACTTCAGAAATATTCACAACCGCCGTCTCCGGGCTCTCACACCTAAGATTTGGAAATGTTGACAAAGAGTTGTTCAGGAAGCTCCTAATCCCTGGAGTATTAGGTGGAATTGTGGGAGCGTATATCCTTACTGCTATCCCGGGGGAGACGATAAAGCCTTTTATTGCCTTCTATTTGCTTATTATGGGTCTGGTTATTCTTTGGAAAGCGTTTAGAAAGGTCGAAGAGAAGAAGGTCAAGACCAAACTTTTCCCGTTGGGAATTAGTGGAGGGTTCTTTGATGCGATTGGAGGTGGTGGCTGGGGCCCTATAGTAACATCTACTCTGGTAGCAAGGGGAAATAACCCCAGATTCTCAATTGGCTCGGTCAACCTCGCAGAATTCTTCGTAACTGTAGCCGAAGTAGCAACCTTCCTCGCGATAATCGGATTGGTACACCGGGAGATAATTGTTGGTCTGGTAATCGGAGGAATTCTCGCCGCACCTCTGGCAGCCTATATCTGCAAGAGGTTACCTTCCCGCGTGCTGATGATAATAGTGGGAGTGTTAATTATAGCCTTGAGTATCAGAACCGTATATTTAGCTCTGTAACTTTAGAATTGAGTGGAAAATGATTGTTGCCGTTATTGGCGGGAACTACTGTACCCGAGAAATAGCAGAGATTGCTTATCAAGTGGGAAAAAGGATTGCCCAGAAAAAGCATATTCTCATATGCGGCGGTTTGGGTGGAGTGATGGAGGCGGCCTGCCGGGGTGCAAAAGATGGAGGTGGTTTGACCATAGGCGTTCTGCCAGGAAAAGAAAAGAATGAGGCTAACCGCTTCATCGATATACCGATTGTAACGGCAATGAGCCACGCTCGGAATGCAATTATTGCGCGCACTGCTGACGTTTTGATTGCTGTGGATGGAAAGTACGGCACGCTGTCGGAGATTGGTCTGGCTCTGGCCATAAATAAAAAAGTGGTGGGAATCAATACCTGGGACATTGAGGGTATCGTCTCGGTGGGAAGCGTGGATGAAGCAATGGAAGAGATAGAGAAAGTATGAAGAGATTCACCCCTCACCTTAAATCCTCTCCCCCAAGGGGAGAGGGAATGATGAGATGGTAAAATAGTATTTGTTGGAGGGAGAATTGAGGGCGGTCGTTCAAAGAGTAGCTGAAGCGAGCGTAAGGGTAAAGGACGAAATGGAACAATTGCAAGAGAAGGATAGCATTAAGAAAGGATTAGTGGTTCTTCTGGCCGTGGGAAGAGAAGACGGGGAAGAAGATGCTGAATACCTCGCGGAGAAGGTTTCAAACCTCCGCGTATTTCCTGATGAGAATGATAGAATGAATCTGTCGGTTCTCGATGTTGGCGGTGAGATGCTGGTCATTTCTCAGTTTACCCTTTACGGAGATTGCAGGAAGGGCAGGAGGCCGGATTTTACTCTGGCGGCTTCCCCGGAGACGGCAAAGGCTCTGTATGAGAAATTTATTGAGAGTGTAAGAGCAAAGGGGGTAAAGGTTAAATCGGGAGAGTTTCAAGCACATATGCTTATAGATATCCATAACGATGGACCTGTAACCATGCTTCTGGAAAGTAAGTGAGGGGAAGTTAGCTCTGATGTCCCGTTACTCCGTATTATTCTCAATTATAATCCTTCTGCTATTCTCCATCGCCCACCCCTGGTCACAAACATTCATCTTTCTGGAAACAGAGAAGAAAGTCCATTTCCACTACGATTTCGTTACTATCTACGCTCGGGCAAGCGGTAGCCGCTTCAAAGAAGAGTTCAAAAATAGAACTATCCCTGCTTTAGTCTACAGAGGAAAATCTCCCATTCCCACAATTGGCAAGCAATGGTCAGTGAACCTCAAGTATGACACCAGGTATGGTCGCTGGCAGGGCAAGTGGCCAGTTCCCTGGAACGCTCCTGAGGGAGATTACACGGTCAAGATATGGGTTTCTCCTGAACTGAATAAGAGAATTCGTCAACGAGCCTGCAAGTTCTCAATTGCCCGACGTCAGCCAGCCCGTTTAGCTCCCGGCTTATGCGTTATGACGATGGAGAATATGCGGCCATTGAAGACTATGAAAGTACCAGGGCCGGATGGAGAAAAGGGCGACTGGCGAAAGCTCTTTGATTGGGTGGAGTTTTCCGGGGCAAATACTTTCTGGTATATGGCTGGACAGAGCTCGGCTTATATAGAGAAGCTTCCTGACGATTTTCCCTGGAACAAGGAAAATCTCGACTTTATTGATGACCTGGCTAAGGAGGCGGAGAAGAGGAACATAGATTTTGGCTATTGGGTTCAGTGTTATCTTGTCTTAGGACCGAGGCAGTACAGGGCCAGTTATGAGTATGGGTGGGACTACAAGAACGATTTAGAGAAGTCTATCATTACCCGCGGGATTTCCGTAAGGGATGAGAAGCGGATTAAGGACATAATAGAATTTATCAAGAGAATGAATAGGATTGAAGAAATTGATTATGTGGGTCTCGATTATGTTCGGACAGCGGGTAGCGGTCTGGAACTGGTGGATGAGTTTGTCCGGGAAATGGAAGTGGAAGTTCCCGAAAGATGGGAAGACTTCTCACAAAGAGAGCGAATGGATTGGCTGGGGAGCATAGCGGTGCGGACGAGAGGAAGGGATATCCCACTAATAGACCAGTGGAATTGGTGGAGGGCAAGAAGAATAGCATTAATCTTGAAAAGAATAAAAGAAGAAGCTGGGATTTCTAAACCACTCTGGGTGTTCACGCTTAGCTGGGAAAAGGGCTGGCAGCATGGTCAGGATGTAGTTATGATGAACGATGCTGGTGCTGATATCATAGCAGTAATGCTCTATGAGTCGGATGTCCAACAGTTCAATCGCCTGATTGAAGAATGGCAGGACCACATAAGAAGAAAAGACGCCAATCTGATTGTGGGAGATGATTACGATTGGCCGCTCCATCAATATACTCTGAACCCTTCTGGTCCGGAGGATTTCTATGCCCGCACATTGAAGGCAATGGAGAAAATCCACAATGATGGCCCGGTGGCCGGACTATTTACTCACGATTTAGCCCGGGCTCTGTGGGGAAGAAGGGGTCCATATCCGACTCAGGAGTGGGTACTCGCAGGAGCGTCCTGTTTCTCCCGACTGAGGGAGGAGTGGAAAATAGTCCCTGTCCGCACCGAGGTGGAAGTACCGAGGAGGGTTCCTTTCGACACACAATTTTCTGTAAATGTCCTGGTGAAGAATTGTGGCCCGGTTGATTTGAAGGGGATAAGAATTTCCATAATACCTCAAACAGGACTTAAAGTGATTTCTCAAGATTTGCAAAGGATAGAGTCCCTGGCTTCTGGCGAGACCGAACGAGTCAAATTTAGGCTAAAGGTAGAGGAGTTCCGTTCCGAAAGGGCATTTCGACATATGGTAGCTTCAAGAACAGATTGGGAGTCTGGCACCTTTCCCAGTTATGCCTTCAAATATCTTAGTCTCATTGAAGAGCCCCTCCTGTACCCTACTACCGGATACGCAAGCTCAGAATAGAATATGGAGAAATGGCTGTCAAAAATAGTTCCCATATTTATCGTATTGATTTTATTGACAGGATGTTTTCGCGAAAAAGGAAAAGAAAGAGGAGCGGAGATGAAAATTTATATCATACCAGTTGGTGAAGTTGATAAAAAGGTGGTTTTGAGGTTGTCCTGGGCTCTGGGGAAGAAGTTCGATGCGGTTTTTGAGATAGCCAAACCAATGCCGCTTTCTGAGGATGCTTACCGGGCGGAGCGGAAGCAGTATTTTGCTACCCCTGTTTTAGAAGAATTGAGAGGGCATATCCCGGGGGATGCAGATAAAACTTTAGGTGTTCTCGATGTGGATATGTTTGTTCCGGCGTTGAATTTCATCTTCGGTCAGGCAGACTTGAATGGAGATGTGGCTTTGATTTCCTTGACTCGGTTGCGCGAAGAGTTTTATGGAAATAGGAAAAATGAGAAACTTTTCCTGGAGAGAGCCCTCAAAGAAGCGGTTCACGAGCTGGGACATACTTTTGGTCTGAGGCACTGTAGAAATACGAAATGTGTAATGCATTTTTCCAATAGCCTTCTGGATACCGATGCTAAACTGGCAGACTTTTGCGAAGAGTGCCGGAAAGAATTGGAGACGAAGTTGAGATGAGAATAAGAATTTTTCTTATTTTGATACTTCCTTGTTTGGTATTCTTCAGTTGTTGTCTGGGAAAAATAGGGGAAGGGGAGACGGGCTTCGATAAGAAAAGGAAGGTAATGGTGCGGGAACAGATTCAGGAGCGGGGAGTAGAGGATGGGCGGGTTCTGGAAGCAATGGAGAAAGTTCCCAGACATGAGTTTGTCCCGGAAGAATACAGGCGATTTGCCTATGAGGATTCGCCTCTTCCTATAGGTGAAGGTCAGACCATTTCCCAGCCCTATATCGTTGCCTTGATGACCGAATGCCTGGGCTTGAAGGGTGGAGAAAGGGTGCTGGAGGTGGGCACGGGCTCGGGATACCAGGCGGCTATTCTTTCCGAACTGGTTGAGGAAGTCTATACGATTGAGATACTTGAGCCGCTGGCTAAAAGGGCAGAGGAACTTCTCCAGAAATTGGGCTATAGAAATGTGAAGGTGAGATGTGGGGACGGATACCTGGGTTGGGAGGAGTATGCGCCTTTTGATGGAATCATAGTAACCTGTGCACCTGACCATATTCCCGAACCTCTAATTGAGCAACTTGCAGAGGGCGGCAGGATGGTGATTCCTGTAGGGGAAACTCCCTTTAACCAGGTTCTTAAGCTTATACGAAAGAGAGAGGGAAAATTGGTTGTGGAGAATGTGGTTCCGGTGCGGTTTGTTCCTATGACCGGGGAAGAGGTGGAGAAACGGAAGAGGTGAACATAGGGAGAGGCTATTCGCACAATGGAATACCTGGGTTTCATCACGAAAGATTTTGTTCCTTTCGATCCACTCGAACTGGCAATGGAGACCGAGAGGATATGCCTGAGGGATTCTTCTCGCAAATACACAGGTTTTTATTGTACCGGGGTATATGGCGGAATCTCTACAGGATATCTTGTGGGCTGCTGTTTGAGATGCGTTTTTTGCTGGGTTTCGTTTTCGCGAGATTTTCCTAACAAATATGGAGAGTTCTATACTCCCGAAGAGGTTTTTGAGAAACTCGTTCATAATGCGAAAAAAGCAAGGGTTAGGAAATTGCGAATTTCAGGAGGCGAGCCAACCCTGGGTAAGGAGCATCTGCTCCGAGTTCTCGACCTGGTTGACGATACCGATTACTTTTTTGTTCTGGAGACAAACGGGATTCTTCTGGGCAAAGAACCAGATTATGTCAGGGCTTTGAAAAAGTACAGGAATCTATATGTCAGAGTTTCCATAAAAGCCGGCACTCCCGATGGGTTTGAGAAGAGGACAGGAGGCAGGCGGGAGTTTTTTGAGCTGCCCTACATAGCAGTCAAGACATTGCGTAAAGAGGCCCTATTTTTTCGGGTTGCCTCAATGAGCGATTCCAAGGTAATGCCCCAAGAAGAAAGGAAAGAAATGGTCAAGAAATTGAGAGAGGTGGGGTATAAGGACTATCTGGAAGAAGAGATTTGCGACCCCTATGACACCTCCGTCGTAAGGTTGAGAAAGGCCGGCTTCTCCATATTTTAGACAGCAAAAATATCGCTGTCCCTATTTCTTAGAAAAATGGTCGCTGTCCCTATTTTAAAAGAAGCGATACTGTACCAGGTTATGAAAGATGGCAGGGTAAAGTGCGGCATATGCCAGAGGAGATGCACAATCGCCGAAGGAGAGACCGGGTGGTGCTGGACAAGGAAGAATGTCCAGGGAAAGCTCTATACTCTTATCTACGGCAGAGTTTCCACCTGGGCCGTATCCGCCATAGAGAAGAAGCCTCTTTTCCACTTCTATCCCGGGTCGAAATGGCTGTCCTTAGGCAGTCTCGGTTGCAATTTCCGCTGCCCCGGCTGCCAGAACTACGATATTTCCCACGTTGATTCCGAGGGAAGAGCCGAATATTTCTCTCCTGAAGATACGGTTAAGCTGGCGGTGGAAAGACGCTGTCTGGGAATCTCCTGGACTTACAATGAACCAACCCTCTGGTTTGAATATACCCTGGATTCTGCCAAGCTGGCAAAGGAAAAGGGCCTGTTTACAAATTATGTCACCAATGGATACATTACACCCGAGGCATTAGACAGGATTGGTCCCTACCTCGACTCTTTCAGAGTCGATATTAAAGGGTTTACAAAAGAGACATACCGCAGGATTGGAAATATTTCCGATTTCAGAGAAATTCTTGAAGTTACGGCAAGGGCGAAGAAGAAGTGGGGGATGTGGATAGAGATTGTAACCAATATTATTCCGGGATACAACGACGATAGGGAGGAGTTGCGCGGGATTGCTTCCTGGATACGGGAAGAGCTGGGCGAAGATACGCCCTGGCACGTAACCCAATTCGTGCCCTATTTGAAGTTGTCCCATCTCCCGTTCACATCTGTGGAAACTCTGGAAGAGGCCAGGAGGATTGGGCTGGAAACGGGCCTCCACTATGTCTATATTGGCAATATTCCTGGACATAGTGGCGAAAATACCTATTGTCACCACTGCAGTAAATTGCTTATCAGGAGAGACGGGTTTTCAGTGGTGGAAATGAAAATTGAGAACGGGAATTGCCCGTACTGCAGAAAGCCCATTCCCATAAAAATGTGAAGACGAAGCTGGAGTTCAGAGAGGGAATCTATGGTTAAAGTCGGGTGTTGCGGATTTGCTGTGGCCAGGAAAAGATATTATGAGAATTTTGCAGTCCTGGAGATACAGAAGGTATTCTATCAGTTTCCTAATATAGGAACCGTGCTCAAGTGGAGGGAGGAGGCCCCCAAGGGATTTGAATTCACGCTAAAGGCTTCACAGTTGATAACCCACTTGCCTACCAGCCCGACATACAGGAAGCTCGGCTATTCAATTCCAGAGAAAGAGAAGGAAAACTATGGGTTTTTCAAGCCAACCGAGGCGGTGTTCCAGGCGTGGGAGCAGACGCAAAAAATAGCCCAGCTTCTGGAGGCTAGAATAGTGGTTTTTCAGATGCCCCCGAGCTTCCAGCCCACTTTAGAAAACAGGAAGAATATGAAGAGATTCTTCAAAAAGATAAAAAGGCAAGGTCTCCGCCTGGTGTGGGAGCCGAGAGGGAAATGGGATAACAAAGAGATAAGGAGCCTCTGTTCTGAACTGGGACTGATTCACTGCGTTGACCCATTTAAGGCTGAGGCTGTTTCCGGAGAGTTTAGCTATTTCCGGCTGCATGGGATCGGGGGATATGGATATAAATATACAGGTGGAGACCTGAAAAAACTTAGAGTAAAATGTGAAGAAAAAAGCCAAGTATACTGTATGTTCAATAACGTTTTTATGTTTGATGATGCCATAAGATTCAAGAAAATGGTGGGAAAATAGGATAGTGGCAATGGAGTGTGCCAATTGTAAAAAAGAGTCTCCCTTAATTGCTGAGAGTCTGGCTGTATGCTCGGAGTGTATCAGGCAGGATTTCAACAGAGTTTTGCCCTTAATAGAGAAAGCCCATAAAATCTCAAGAAATGAGTTTCACCTTCCCGAAGCAGTCCCTCGGGATAAGGCAGGAGTTAAATGCACTATCTGCGCCAATGAATGCGAGATTCCCGAGGGGGGCTTTGGCTATTGTGGTTTGAGAACCAATCATCTGGGAAAGTTAGTCCATCTGGTAGATAGAGCGAAGGGAAGCCTTGCCTGGTACCATGACCCGTTGCCCACAAATTGCGTGGCTGAATGGGTTTGTGGCGAGAAGGAAAGTTATGGCTATAAGAATTTAGCTGTCTTTTACCACGGCTGTTCTTTTAACTGTCTCTTCTGCCAGAACTGGCACTACCGGGAGGAAGTTGAACTCCTGATGGAAAGGGCGATCCCTGCACCTCTGCAGGGTCCGGAAAACTCGAGAAATGAGAATTTCATAAGTTCAGAAGAACTGGCTGGCTGTGTGGATGGGAAGACAAATTGTATCTGCTATTTCGGAGGAGACCCTGTTCCCCATATTCATCATGCTCTGGAGACATCGCGGCTCGCTCTGAAGAAGAAAAAAGTGCGCATCTGCTGGGAGACGAATGGGTACATGAATCCTGGCTTTCTGAAGGAGATGGCGGAACTTTCTCTCAATTCTGGAGGATGCGTAAAGTTTGACCTAAAAACTTTCAGTGAAGAGCTGAACATTGCCTTGTGCGGTACCAGCAACAGGAGAACACTGGAGAACTTTTCCCTTCTGGCTAAATATTGCAAAGAGAGGAGGGAACCGCCTTTTCTTGTGGCATCCACGCTTCTTGTGCCCGGCTATGTGGACAGGTTTGAGGTGTTAAAGATTGCCAGATTCATAGCGTCTTTGGACCAGGAGATTCCCTACTCGCTTCTGGGATTCCATCCCCATTTCTATATGTTGGACCTTCCCAATACATCCCGGAGGCACGCTGAGGAATGTCTGGAAGAGGCAAAGAATGCCGGCTTGAAGAGAGTCAAAATAGGCAACATTCACCTCTTGGGAGATGCCTATTAGGCTAAAATAGTAAAGGAGTCAAAAATGTCTATCAAGAAGACTTCTCTTTTTCTCATTCTTCTATTTTTCTGCTTCTCCCTCCGGGGAGGAGCAGAGCCTTTTGAGTCTAAGCTGCGCCAAGCTCGCTGGAGTGGCCAATTCTATGACCACTCACCCAAGGCCTTGACCGATACGGTGTCAGGGTTTCTTAAGAAGGTTGACCAGGAGAAGCTTTCCGGAGAGTTAGTAGCTTTGATTTCTCCTCATGCGGGCTACATCTATTCAGGTCAGGTGGCAGCCTATGCTTACCGCCAGCTGGAGGGAGAAGCTTTTGACACTGTGGTAATTCTGGGGCCAAGCCACCAGGTACCGGTCAGGGGAGCCTCTGTTTATGCTGAAGGTTGGTGGGAAACGCCGTTAGGAAAAATTGAAGTAGATTCTGAAGTTTCTAAAGAAATCATAGGAAAAAGTGGATCGTTTTATTTTGACGAAAATTCGCACAAGAACGAGCATTCTATTGAGGTCCAACTTCCCTTTCTCCAGTCAGTTCTAAGAGACTTCAAGATAGTTCCTATTTTGGTTAACGATAGTTCCAAAGAATTCTGCCAGCTTCTCGCCGACGCCATTGTGGGTGCGAAAGGAAAAAAAAGAATGCTTGTTGTTGCCTCAACAGATATGTCCCATTACTATGTTTACGGGAAAGCATGTTTGATAGACGGAGTGGCAATCCGGGACTTGCAAAATTTTGACCTGGATAGTCTGGGGAGACACCTTATTGGTGGGGAGGCAGAGCTTTGCGGTGGCGCAGCTGTGATTACTACGCTTCTGGCAGCAAAGGGACTGGGAGCAAACAACGTCAACTTATTGAAATATGCCAATTCGGGAGATGTGACCGGAGATAAGAGTAGAGTTGTAGGGTATGGTGCCTTTGCCATAACGCAGGTGAGGGAAGAAAAGAAGATTCCCGAGCGGGAAAGAGAGAAAGGAGGAAGGAAGATGTTAAGCGAGAAGCAACAGAAAGTTCTCCTGGACATTGCGCGGAAGACAATTGGGGAGTATATTAAGACCCGGAAGGTGCCAGAATTTGATATAGTGGACCCTGCCTTGAAAGAGAAGAGAGGAGTGTTCGTAACTCTACATAGAAGGGGAATGCTACGCGGCTGCATCGGGTATATTATGCCTGTGGAAGAACTGTACCAGGCTGTTTCCAAGATGGCGATTGAGTCGTCTACAGGAGACCCCCGTTTTCCCCCAGTGCGGCCTGAAGAGATGAATGAGATTAAGATTGAGATTTCCGTGTTGACCGTTCCCGAAAGGGTCAAGAGCATAGATGAGATAGAATTAGGGAAACATGGTGTAATTGTAAAAAAAGGCTACCGCCAGGGAGTCTTTCTGCCCCAGGTGGCTACTGAAACCGGGTGGTCGAAAGAGGAATTCCTCAATCGGCTCTGTTATGACAAGGCCCAGTTGCCGGAGGATGCCTGGAAAGATAAGGATACAGAAATATACACTTTTTCCGCCCAGGTCTTTGAGGAAAAGAAGTAGAGAAGGAGAAACTCAGATATGCTAATTGTGGGCTTGACCGGAGGAATATCCTCAGGAAAAAGCAGAGTTCTTAATATGTTCAAGGATTTTGGCTGTAAAGCCATTGATGCCGATGAAGTTGCTCGCCAGTTGACCGAGCCAGGCACGAGAGTTTTTGCAGAGATAGTCAAGAAATTTGGGGACGGGATACTGAATAGAAACGGGAGATTGAACCGGAAGAGGCTGGCTGAGATAATATTTAAAGATAAGAAAAAGAGAAAACAGCTAAATTTGATTACCCATCCCAGAATTATTTCTGAGATAAAAAGAAAGATAAGAGGATTGCAAGAAAGGGAAAGGAAGTCGAGGCCGGCCGCCGGAAAGGGCGAGAGAAATGTGGTCTTGGTGGATATTCCCCTTCTTTTTGAGGCAAAACTTGAATATCTGGTTGATAAGATAGTCTTGGTCTATGTGCCTCAGAGAGTACAGATAGAGAGATTGCGGAGGGACGATAATCTCACTTATGAGGAGGCCAAAGCCAGAGTAGGGTCACAAATTCCGCTTTACAAAAAGAAGAAATATGCAGACTACATTATTAGTGGCAACTTGAAGCCTGCCAGCTTGCGAAAGCAGGTCAGATTGCTCTACGAAGAATTCCTGCAAACCAGCCGGTAGATATTTATCCCACTTTAAGAAATCGCATTCACCGCAGAATCAGACGGGGAATAGCATCTACGAGTGGAGGAGTTATTATGAGAACAAGAAAATTAGGCTGGACAGACCTTAAATTAACAACTATTGGATTGGGCACATTTGCAATGGGAGGCGCCGGATGGAAGTTCAGCTGGGGTCCTCAAGATGACCAGGAATCCATTTCGGCAATTCGGCGCGCTCTGGAACTGGGAATCAACTGGATAGACACAGCTGCGGTCTATGGACTGGGCCATTCAGAAGAGCTCGTGGCTAAAGCTATCAGAGGATTACGCGATAAGCCGATCATTGCTACGAAATGCGAAAGAGTTTGGGATGAGAAAGGAAATATATCCGGACGGCTGAAGAGAGAAAGTATCCGCTCCGAAGTTGAGGCGAGCCTGAAGAGACTCAGAATAGAAGTTATTGACCTCTACCAGATACACTGGCCAGAGCCTGACGAAGACATTGAAGAAGCCTGGGAGACTATGGGAGATTTAATAAAAGAAGGTAAGATTCGTTATGCAGGTGTATCCAACTTCAATCTCGGGCAGCTCAAGCGTGTCCAGCCGATTCATCCTGTAGCCTCTCTTCAGCCGCCTTATAGTATGCTTGAGCGCGGTATTGAGGGAAAGGTCCTTGACTACTGCTTGGCAAACAATATCGGAGTTATCGTATATAGTCCAATGCAAAAGGGCCTCCTGACCGGCAAATTTACCAGGCAACGCGTTCAGAATTTGCCCGCCGACGACCACCGACGGAGAGACCCGCACTTTCAGGAGCCAGAGTTAAGTGCCAATCTTGAATTGGTTGAGGGTCTAAGCTCTATTGCTGATAAGAGCGGGATGACTGTGGCTGAGTTAGCAATAGCGTGGATTTTGCGCCGGCCTGAGATAACTGCCGCCATCGTGGGTGCACGCCGGCCATCCCAGATTGAAGAAACAGTCGTTGCTGCAGATTGTGAGCTTTCCCAACAAGATATCGCAGCGATTGATAAGTTACTCGATAAGCGTCGGAAGAAGCTGGGACTGACTTGAGTAGGAAAGTTTTGGCGGCTCGGGAATGCCATGGGCCTTTTTTTAATGAAAAATGGAACTTATGACCCATTGAAAACAAACTTCCTGGCCCATTAGAATTAGCGTAGAAGAGACGGGGCAGATTAGCCGGGTTACAGACCCAATTAAGTGCAGGCTGAAAAACGGGGCTTTACATTATTCCCGTAGACTGATAAGACGGACTCTTGAAGAAGTCAGAAGTTGAAAGGAGGCAATAACTATGAAAAAGTTATCAAATTTTGAAAAGTTGCCAGTAGAGAAGCTCAGATGGCGATGTGACCCGGGAAGTCTGGACTTCGCATCTACAGACGAGCTTAAGGTTTGTCCGGACATTATTGGCCAGGAAAGGGCAGTAAATGCTCTTCGCCTGGGTCTAGATATTGAGAGTCTGGGATACAACATATTTGTGAGCGGGCTTGTGGGAACAGGGAGAAAGACAGCCATTAATTGTCTTTTAGGCGAGACAGCGCGGGCAAAACGGATACCCGATGATAAGCTTTACGTGAATAGTTTCAAAAATCCTGATATGCCCAGACTCATCAGACTTCCTGCAGGGCAGGGCAGAAACTTCAAGAAGGATATGGATGAACTCATTGATTATTTAAGGAAGAATATAGCGTTGGTTTTTGAGAGTGAATACTACCAGATGAGAAAGAAAGAGATTGTAGAAGAGCAAAATACCAAGGTCAAGGAAATCCTCAAGGGTTTTGAGAAGGAGGTAGCAAAAGAGAATTTCGCTTTGATTCAGCTGCAGATTGGCCTTTTCGCTAGGCCAGCCATAATTCCCCTCATTGATGGCAAACCCACAAATTTTGACGAGTTGGCGGCTTTGGCCGAGGCGGGGAAATTTCAACAGGCTAAATTAGAAAGACTGGAGAAAAAGCACTCACAACTAATTGATAGAATGGAGACTGTTTTTAAAGAGATAAGAGGCATTGAGAAAACGGTGCAGGGTAGGTTTAAATCTCTAGATAACGAAGTGGTTACTCCTCTGGTTAAAAATAGAATAGAGGAGATAAAAGAGAGGTATAAGAATGAGAAGGTAAATGAATACCTGGAAGAGGTGAGGGAAAACATTCTCGACAGTCTGGATAAGTTTAGAACCAAGCCCGAAGAGCAGACCCCTGCCGTGCCGGGTTTACCACTCATAGAAGCCGACCCATTCCTGGAATATCGCGTGAATCTCCTTGTTGACAACTATGGTGCAGAAAAGGCGCCTGTTATTTTTGAGACATCGCCCACTTATCGTAATCTTTTTGGAACTATCGAGGTTGCTCCAGAAAGATTCGGGCAATGGAGAGCCGATTTTACCAAAATAAAGGCCGGTTCTTTTCTGCGTGCCGACGGCGGTTTTCTCATTATTGAAGCTTTAGACGCTCTAATCGAACCAGGAGTGTGGCCAACACTAAAAAGAACCTTGAGAAACAGAAAAGTAGAAATACAAAACTACTTCCCATTCTATATGATATCTCTAACGGCAATGAAACCAGAGCCAATTGAATGCGACGTGAAAGTAGCAATGGTGGGCGACATCTTCTTATACCACTTGCTCTACACTCACGACGAGGATTTCAAGAAAATATTCAAGGTGCGGGCAGACTTTGATTCGGTTATGGATGTGAGGCGTGAAAGCATTATGGAATACGCCAACTTCATCAAGAAGATAATTTCAAACGAAAACTTAAGACCTTTTGGCAAGAATGCAGTAGCGGCAGTGGTTGAATACGGAGTAAGGCTCGCCGGTAAGCAGAATAAACTATCCACACAGTTCAATGCTTTAGCCGATATCCTGCGAGAAGCTAACTACTGGGCGCAAAAAGAAGGAAGCGCAGAAGTAACCGAAGAGCATGTGGACAGGGCCATTGAGGAGAAGATGGAGCGCTCAAGACTTATTGAAGAAAAGATTCAGGAGATGATAGAAGAGGGAACTATAATGATTGATACCGAGGGAAGCGTGGTGGGGCAAGTAAACGGGCTCTCCATATATGATACCGGCGATTACTCTTTCGGCAGGCCATCCCGAATAACAGCCAGAACTTCAGTCGGTGATTCGGGCATAATTAATATTGAGAGAGAAGCTGAGCTTAGTGGGAGAATCCATAACAAAGGGGTATTGATATTAGCTGGTTATCTTCGCTCAAAGTATGCGCAGAATAAGCCCCTGGCAATGAGTGCCAGCCTCTGTTTTGAGCAATCTTATTCAGGCGTGGAAGGCGACTCGGCTTCCTCGACAGAAGTCTATGCCTTATTGTCAGCTTTATCAGAGCTGCCGCTTCGTCAGGATATCGCTGTCACCGGTTCAGTCAATCAGAAAGGTGAAATACAGCCTATCGGAGGAGTAAATCAGAAAATCGAAGGATTTTATGAAGTTTGCAAAGCCAAAGGACTTACTGGCACACAGGGAGTAATTATACCTTACCAGAATGTCAAAGACCTGATGTTACGTAAAGATGTGGTTGAAGCAGTGAGACAGGGTAAGTTCCATATTTATCCAGTCGAGACAATTGACCAGGGCGTTGAGATACTTACCGGGGTCGCCGCGGGCGAAAGAAGAGAAGACGGGTCATATGAGGCAGACACCGTTAACTATTTAGTGGACAAAAAGTTGCAAGAATTTGCCGATAGATGGAGAGCCTTCCGAATCGGCGGCGAAACTACAAGATTATAGTATCTCAGACAGAAATCGGAACGGTTGCGAATCCACTTTGAAGGGTCCATCAGGTTAGAAGGAAACTATAATGGTGAAGAAAAATGTTCTCATCCTTATCTGTATTACTCTTTTGGCTACATCGTGCGCATGTCAGCTGGAGGAGAAAATGGAGCAGCCAATCAGACTCTATCCGATAGAGCAGAACGGCGAGTTTGGCTTTATTGACGAAACAGCGAAAATAGTTATCAAGCCACAGTTCGATTCGGTTTGGGAATTTTCCGAAGGGCTGGCACGCGTGTCTATTGATAGCAAGTATGGCTATATTGACAAGACAGGCAAGTACGTCATCAATCCTCAGTTCCCTTGGGCTTTGCCCTTTTCCGAAGGATTAGCACCTGTAGAGATTGACGGAAAGTTTGGCTATATTGACAAGACAGGGAAAATAGTCATCAAAGCCGATTTCGATTCAGCTTTCAGTTTTTCCGAAGGGCTGGCACCTGCAGAAATTGGCGAGAAGTGGGGCTACATTGACCGGACAGGTAAGTTTGTTATTGATCCTCAGTTCCTTTGGACTTTTCCTTTTTCCGAAGGAATGGCACGTATAGAGATTGGTGGTAAGTATGGCTATATTGACAAGATAGGGAAGATAGTCATCAAGCCACAGTTCGATTGGACTCTGGGAGTTTTCTCCGATGTGCAAGCATCTATATGGTTAGGCACCAGGTACGGCTATATTGACAAAAAGGGCAGGTATGTTATCGACCCTCGGTTTGCCTTGGCTGGTGCATTTTCTAATGGCCTGGCATGTGTAAAGATTGACGGCAAGTATGGCTATATCGATAAGGAAGGTAATTATGTCATAAGTCCTCAGTTCGTTTACGCTTTTCCCTTTTCTGAAGGTCTGGCACGTGTAATCAGTGACAGTAAGTGGGGCTATATCGACAAGACGGGTAAGTTTGTTATCAATCCTCAATTCGATTCGGCTGGCGACTTTTCGGAAGGGCTGGCAGGCGTAAGCATTGGCGGTAAATGGGGCTATATTGATAAAGCAGGTAAGTATGTCATCAGTCCTCAGTTCGATTGGGCCTGGGGCTTTTCCAGAGGCCTGGCCTCTGTTGAACTTGGCGACAAGCGTGGCTATATTGACAAGCAAGGGAAATATATTTGGGAGCCTACAGATTAAATAATCGCATCGTCCGACGGTAAAGACGCCGAGCGACTCCCTTGCAAACTGCAATCATATTTGGATCTTTCGCGATTCTTATCGATGTTTTCCTTCCAGAGGCGTACTCGACCTTACCTGACCGTATTTAAGAGACTGACTTGGTTAAGAAGTCATTATCTTTTTCCTTGCCCTGGGTAGTTTTGTTTTGATATAATTTAGGCGAAATTTTGCTTGGCGAGCTGAAAAACAGAAAGGAGGTACAAAGATGAGAGACCAAAAGGTCCGAAATTTGGCAATCGTACTCGCCGCCATGTTGTTAGTGAGCATCCCTTCTTTGTCTCGGGGAGAAAAGGATGTGAAAGGCTTTCCCTGGATACCCATATATCCAGGTGTTGAGACCTTTTTGGGTGAAGAGTATCGCGGAGCTACGGATGAGGATGGACACCCCTGGGTATGGTATGAGTTTACAAGTAAGAAGCTCAAAGATGAATGGGATGAAGGTGCTATTGATTTAATGGGGAAGATTATAAATTTCTACAAAGTAGAACTTAAAAAACAAGGATGGAAATATATCGGAGAAGGCATTGGTGACCATCACTGGACTAAAGGCAAAGAAGGTATTGCTATCGGTTCTGTTGCTGATTATTGGATAGCCTATATTCGTATGAGTAACGAAGATGCACAAGCTAATGTCACTAAACTAATCGATAAGGAGTTTGTTAAGGCTTTCGTGGATTGCGCAAAAGCTGTACAAAAAGTATATGAAAAATATGGAATGAAGACCGGGGATGACTACCTTAAGAAAATTTCTGAAGTGGGGAGCAAAAGCCCGGAAGAGTACGAGAGTTTTGAGAATAGACTCAAAAGTGATGTTAAGACAACAGTTAAGGATGCTCTGAAACCCTTAAAGATTTCAGTAAGAAGGTTCAAAGAGCTAAAGCCGGAATATGAAGAATTGCTTCAACAATACATTGGCGAGCATCAGAGCGAGTATGCGCTAAATCAGCTGGGTTTTATGGCAATGAGTCAATTAATGGAGTAAAAAG
>Ga0315308_1000216_pt1 | contig 31441 bp, 35 predicted proteins | sample TDP3_MG_FD_203078 | JGI IMG/M metagenome (GOLD analysis project Ga0315308, IMG submission 203078) | Freshwater sediment microbial communities from Lake Towuti, South Sulawesi, Indonesia - TDP3 | ecosystem: Environmental > Aquatic > Freshwater > Lake > Sediment | place: Indonesia: South Sulawesi...
GTCTCGTTCGGTAGGGGTCAAATGGATCTCTTGTTTGGGTCGTCCAGTGCGCATAGGCATCCTCCTGTATACCATAGATCCTATCATACGGACGGCATTTATTCAACTTATTTATGGGACATAACACTAGTGTTAAGTTTATCACTCTTGCTGACGGTTAATTTATCCAGCCTCATACGCTATCAAGCACTGAGATCAACCATCTACTCTTTCTTTGCTCCAAAAGAAAACCAAGGGCTATGAACACCATCAAAAACGACAAGGACTGCATTTTCATCCCCTCACAGGAGATTCCCTATCTCTGAACCTGCTCGGCTACCATATCACTTTGACGATCTTGCTTTTCCTGATGTCTTTATCCCTCGTTATTATGGGAACCTTTTCTCTATATGCAACCCCTGCAATAATGCGATCGTGCATGTCAACAACATTCGAAAGTTTTGGAAAATCCAGGATGGCGAACCCACTCAATGAGACTATATCAAAAAACCCCGCTTCACATATCTTTTCATATTCATTTTCAAAATCAAGGCGTGCTCCAGTCCTCTCTATCACATAAAACAACTCTGCCAGCACAATTGATGGGATGAGAAATAGCGCCTTTCCATTCTCTCCTTCCTTCAAGAGGGTATGCGCCCTGACGCTCAACTTCGGAGAAGCAGTGAGGTACCAAAAAAGAGTATGAGTATCTATGACATATCTTTCAGGCATTAGGCACCTTGCATCCTCTTTATCCACTCGCTTCGGATACTTTTTATTATATCTTCTATATCATCACTGACTTTACCCTTCCATATACCATATAGAGATTTTAACCCCTTTTTCCCGTCTACTTCATAATTGACCATAACTTCTACACCATCTCTTGGAATATCTGTCTTTGTCAGAAAATGCAACCTTCCATTCTTGTAAATCGCTTTCGCACTTTTAATCATTTTTCACCTCCCTCTTGCTTTCGCTTCCTTCACTTCCCTATGTGCCCATTTTAACAGAAAACGAAGGGTAAAAAACCCAAAAGATTACAGGACTGGCGGGGGTAGCGAAATCCGAGGGTGCTATACCACTTGTTTTTCAAACCCTCAGGCACATCCCCATTGGCAATCCTCTGGGCCAGCCCCTCAGCGATAGCTGTTTTGCCAACGCCGGGGTCGCCGATGAGCACTGGGTTGTTCTTAGTCCTCCTGGACAGAACCTGAATGACCCTTCTGATCTCCTCGTCCCGTCCGATAACCGGGTCAAGCTTTCCTTTTCGGGCAAGCTCCGTGAGGTCCCTCCCGAAGCGCTGCAGGGGCTGAAACTTCTCCTCTGCATAAGGATCCTCCACCCTCTGGCTCCCCCTCACCTCCCTTAAAGCCCTGAACAGGGCCTCGCGTGACACTCCAGCCTTACCCAGCAGCTCCCCAACCCTGCTATCTTTTTCTGCGAGTATTGCAAGAAGAAGATGTTCGGTTGAAACATACTCATCCTTTAGGGCGTCTGCCTCCTGCAAGGAGGCCGTTAGGACAGCATTCAGCCTTGGAGAGATAAAGGCTTCTCCCAATCCGCTTCCGGCGGGTACTCCGATCCTGGGAAAGGCGCTCACAGCCCTCTCCGTATCCTGTTTCAGACGCTCGGGGTCGGCCCCGATCTTTCTGAGCAGGGAGGGAACGGTCCCCTCATCCTGCAAGAGCAGGGATAGGAGCAGATGCTCAGGCTCAATGGACTGTTGGCTGCGCTCTTGGGCTGCTCTCTGTGCTCCCTCCAGGGATTCCTGTGCCTTGACGGTGAATTTTTCCAGCCTCACGGTTTTATAGCCACAAATATCCTTGCATCTCCCCTCTGAAGGAGAAACAGCACCGGTTTACCCTTGAGGGCTTTCTCCAAGGCCGAGCGGTAATCCTTCAGGTTCCTGACCCTTTTTCTATTAACCTCTGTGATCAGATCTCCTGGGCGGATGCCTGCCTCTGAAGCGGCGCTCCCCGGCTCGACACCTGTCACAATGACACCTTCCCTTTCTTTCAGATTGAACTGCTGAGCGACATCAGGGGTGATCTCCTGGACGGTGAGACCGAGGGGTCCTCCTTCCTTTTCACCCTCTTCTTCTCCTTCTATAGCTCCTTCAGGGAGCTCTCCAACTTTTACATGTAAAGTAATTAACTTTCCATCCCTGATGAGCCTGACCTCAGCATCGCTTCCAACATGTGTCATGGCTACTATGGAAGGAAGGTCATGGTATTCCCCAACCTTTTTCCCATTGAACTCTACAACAACATCTTTTTGCTTGATCCCTGCCTTATCAGCAGGGCTATCCTTGAGCACTTTTGCTACCAGAGCGCCTTTCGGCTCCTTAAGGTCAAGGGCTTCCGCAAGCTCGGGAGTCACGGCCTGGATCTCCACGCCCAGCCATCCCCTTGTCACCTTCCCCTTATCTTTTAGCTGCGGTAGGACTTCTTTGGCCATATTTATCGGGATGGCAAATCCAATACCCTGGGCCGGAAGAGCTGCAATGGCAGCGCTGATTCCCACAACCTCCTCTTTCCCATTAAACAAGGGACCTCCACTGTTTCCTTGATTGATAGGCGCATCGGTCTGAATGAAATTGTCATAGGGACCCATGCCTATGACCCTTGCCTTTGCGCTGATGATGCCTTTTGTAACGGTGTGTCCAAAGCCAAATGGATTCCCTATAGCCATCACCCACTCCCCGATCTCGAGCTTGTCCGAGTCCCCAAGGACCGCTACCGGAAGGTCTCCTTCAGAGCTAATTTTGATGAGGGCTATGTCCGTCTTTGGATCCCTTCCGACGACCTTGGCCCCGAATTCCCTCTTGTCCGCAAGCCTAACCTTGATCTCGTCCGCACCCTCAACTACATGGTTGTTGGTCAGGATATATCCCCCTTTGTTTATTATGAACCCTGAGCCGAGGCTTTTTTGTTCTATCGGGAACTGAGGCCCGAAAAATCGCTCATACCACTGTGGGCCAAAAAATTCCTCGAAGGGATCCCTCTGTCCAAATTGCCTCATTGGAGGCGACATCTTAGGACGCTTGATGATCTTGGTTGTAAAGATGTTCACAACTGTTGGATTCAAGTCCCTTGCCATTTTTACAAAATCCGGAGCGCTGCCGGATACTGATGCCGATTCCCCCTTTCCTTCCACCCAGATATCGGATGAATTTCCCCATGGAGTTATATCCAGATGGGAAGAGACGATCAGCCCAACCACGAATGCCAGAATGGCAAAACCTATCAAGCCTGAGATTGTGGATATTTTTCTGAACATATGCTCCTCCTATTTTTTGGTTTCGTTTATATACCTCATCCTGAGGTCAAAGAGGAATTTTTTGAGAAGATCCTCTTCTTCCCTTGTAAGATTGCCCTTTGTCTTTTCCTGGAGAACCCCCAGGGCATCAATGGTCTGCTTGGCGCGCGGGAGGTTTTTCTCCTTGTCCATATCAATGTATGCTGATGTGCCCAAAGAGAGGACAATGTGGATAAAGGTGATCTCTTCCGGCGGGGCAGGCTCCCTCTCTTTTTCCTGTCCCCCTACCTCTTGCTGGCTTTGAGCAGTTGCTTGTTTTTCCTGCTCTGGAACTGGATCTGCCTGCTGAGACCTTTTATCTACTACTTTATATCCTTTGTTTTCCTTATTTTCTTTATCCTGCTCTGACACGATACACCGCTTTACTTTCCACCCGTGCCACCCATGCCTTTCTTTTCCTTGAGCTTTTCCTCATAGATGGGCTTTTCCTCTGGCGCCAGAAGATCGTTAACGCCCTTCTTAAGTGTCTGCAGGATGCTATCTGGAACAAGGTAAACAGGCTCCTCGCCATCTCTCTTCGTAAAGAGAAGCTTTCCTTTTCTTCCAAAGAGGACCCCCTGAGGGACTTTGTTGCCCTTTACCCATATTTTTACGCTTGCCAAGGGCTTCGCAAGGCCATAGGACAAAAGGTTTGCAGGTGCCTCGCTCTCGAGCCTGGAAAATTTCAGCTCAGTCAGCGCATTAATAACATCATTTATAGTATTGTAAACTGCTTTCAAACCAAATGCCTGGGCAATATGCCAATGGCCGGATGAATCCTTGCTGAGCTCAATTACATTCTCCCCGTATACCATCTCAAATTTTTCCACCTCCCAGTTCTTGATTGAAAAGGCCATCATCTCCCTGAGGTCGCCGAAGATATTCTTGAGATCATCTCTGTAATGCGACTTCAGAAGGAAGACAGAATCCCTCCCTGTTGCAGTGGCATAGATCGCCAGCCTCTTGGAGGCTAATGAACCGAACCTAACCTCAAGCTGGGACTTGTCTTTGGCGAGGATAATGCCCACCCTTCCCCAGTGAGGATCGAGGCCGTATTTGGATAGGCTCTCAGGATGATCCGCTATAAATTCCTCGACCCTGAGCGATGAAAGTGCGGAGAGGACCTTGTTGACAGTATCCTCATTTGCCCTGACAGGGGCACGGCCGAGGACAAACCACCCTCCGTTCCTCCTCGCCAGCTCGGCCCTTTCCATCGGTATCTGAAGGATGATCTTCTCCACCTGGTCCCTCTCAAATGAAACCACGCTCTTGTCCCTTAGGTCGAAAAGCCCCTTCATCAGCGCCTGCTCAACTCCCGAGGGAACAAGAAAGACCATATCCTGATCATCCCTCTTCGCATAGAGACGGCCCAGCGGACTCCTCTTCCCCACATTGAGAGCAAGCGGTTTCTCTGCCCCCTCCAGGGTCACCCTGATTCCCATCCGGGGTCTGTCCAGGCCGTAGAGGGAGAGGTCCTTTGGCCTCTCCTCAAGAACCCTCTCAAGGGTGAGGTTCCTCATGCCATATACGAGGGAACTCACAACATCATGATCTGCCTCAGTCTCAATTGGCTTGGCGAGCCTCCACTTCTCCTGGGGGCCCCTGACAATAAGAAACTCCCCCCCCGGATTTCTGATGAAAACCTCCCTGATATTGTTCTCGTCGAAAACAAATACATTTTTCTCCTCTGCCTTTGTCTTAATCTCCTTTTTCCGTGCAGGGATTTCTACAAGAACAATGAAGACCCCAAGTGCAAGGAGAATTCCCAGGAGCAAAAGAGTCGGTCTGATCTTCACATTCTTCTCCTCTTCCACCAAAGTGCCATGCCGACAAGGAGAACGGCGCCGGGAAGGAGGATGGTGCAAAAGTAATATATAAAATCGGCCTGGGCCGGGGTAAGAAAGAGGTGGCTTGCTCCCCTCTCTTTTGGTCTTATGGATATAAGCTCCTCTTCCTCAACAAGCCAATTTGCGCAGTTAAGGAAGAAATCCCTGTTGAACAGGGCAGTGATGAATTTATTGTTGATAAAGTCAGAATCCCCAATCGCAACAATCCGAGAAGACCTTCCTCCTTTCAGCGAACCGTTAACCGCCACACCGAGTGAGATCGGTCCCTTCGCATCATTTTTATCAAAACTCGCTGTTCCATTCACAAAGACCTTTGAAAGATCCGTCTCTGCCCAGCCCTCTTCCGAAGTGGATGCGAGCGTAGTAACAGTTATTCCATAAGGCGCCGGTTTCCTGGGACTCATGGAGCGGGCGAGCGAGAAAAGGGTGTTGTTAACAAAGTTCTTTGTGATAGGATGGTCTCCGTATTTTCTCACGACAGGTTCAAGGCCGAGCGTAGGCCCTGCAAAGAGCCTCAATACGGGCTCTATAATGATATCATTGCCCATTTCTAATCCCCACTTCTCAAGGAGGGGTTCGTATCCGGTCTTAATATTCGGGTCAAGCATGAAAAGGGCGCTTCCTCCCCCTTCCAGAAAGGAGGCGATCGCCTCGGCCTCTTTCCCAATCAGTTCCTTCTTTGAACCTGCGATCATCAGAAGGGTGCACTCAGTGGGAACGCGTGCCTGGGTTGCAAGAAGAACCTTCTTAACTATGAGATTCTGATCCTCAAGGGCTTTCCTTGCCAAGTCATACCCGGCTATGGTCTGTGCGTCATAAATATCCTTCTCTCCGTGCCCCTCAAGGGCGCATACGATTTTGCTTCCTGTCCTAACAAGCTTGATAATTGCATTGGTCAGTGCCTCCTCGGTGCCCTCAGTGATCTTTACCTCCCTTTTCCCAGATTCAATAATGGTGACCCCGGGAATCCCCTCTTTCCAAAGGGCTCCAATTCCGTACTGCTCTGCAAGCGCAGGATTCTTATCCGGGTCAACGAATTGGTAGGAGACCCTTTTGGAATGATAGGCATAGATCTCGAGGAGTTCCTTGAACTGACCCTGGGCACCCTCGAGGAAAAAGGCCGTTATCCTTATGTCGTTCTTCAGGTCTTTTAAAACCTTGAGGGTTTCATCTGAAAGGCTGTATGCCCTGGACCCCGTGAAATCATTTCTCCAATGGTATCTGTAGGACAGGTAATTCACAATGACGAGTATCCCCAACAGGAAAATAGTCATGGCAGTCACATTTGCCCCAAACCGAATGCCCCTGAACCTGAGAACTTCCTTGAGAACGGCCCTGAAATAATAGGCATAGGCCACTATGCATAGAAGACCCACTCCTCCGAATCCAAGAGCATAGGGCCAGAGGGACTCCTTGATAAGGTAAACGAAAAGCCCCACAACAACAAGCCCCAGACCTGCACGCCCCGTAAGCTTGAAAACCATGGAAGGCTGCATCACTCCCTCCACCTCTCTGATTCAAGCACCCGGAATGTTAAAAAGATCATGAAGAAAGTGAAGCTCAGGTAATAGATGATATCCCTGGTATCAATTACGCCTTTCAATAAATTGTCAAAATGCTCCTCGCCAAGCGATATATAGGAGAGCACCACCCTGAGGCCAGGCTCTGCCGTTGGGGATGTCCAACCCACGACCCATAACAGCAGGAGGGTCCCAAAAGTAAGTGCTGCAGCAATGATCTGGTTTTCTGTTACTGCCGACCAAAAAAGCCCCACGGAAAGGAAGGCAGCCCCTATCAGAAATAGCCCGAGATACGATGTCAGGGTCGGCCCAACATCGGTTGTGCCAAAATATTGTAGAAAGAAGGGAAATCCCAGTGTCAAAACGAGCATTACGGCATACAGGATGAGGGAAGATAGGTATTTCCCCACAACGATCTCGTATATCCTCAGAGGGGAGGTAAGAAGGAGCTCATATGTGCCGAGCTTCTTCTCTTCTGCGAGGAGCCTCATGGTTATGACCGGGACGATGAGAAGGAGGATAATGGACATCTGTCCGAAAAGCCTTCTTGTCACAAAGTCGTGGACATTGAATTGCGGGATAAAAGCCTGATACCTCATATACTGAACGGAGAGAAAGGAGTACCAGGTGACAAGTTTATGGAAGAAATACCCTGAGATCACGAGGAAGATCGCCATGACAACATAAGCTATTGGAGATACAAAGTATGCCCTCAGCTCCCTTTCTGCGATCCTCCAGATATTTTTCATGTCCTTTCTCCCCCTCTTTCCCTTGAGATGCGGTCGAGGTAGATCTCCTCAAGGCTCGGCGTCACCGCCCTGAGCTCGAGCAGGCCCCAACCCTTCTCAACAGCCATCCGGGCGATCTCCTCACGAATATCCTTCCCAAGATCTGCCTCTATTATAAAAAAGCCCTCATCCTCCTGGGCAACGCTGCTGACTCCGGGTATGCTCCTGAGCCCCTCCAGCACCCCGCTCTCTGCACTCTTGAGCCTCAGGGCTATTTTTTCCGAGGTCCTGGCCTGTGAGGAAAGCGCCTCAAGGGATTCAGCGGTCACCACCCTCCCCTCATTGATGATCACCACCCTATGGCAGGTCATCGTCACTTCGGGAAGAATATGGGTGCTGAGTATGATGGTGTGCTCCCCTCCGAGGCTCTTTATGAGCATGCGTATCTCGTGGATCTGCTCCGGGTCAAGGCCAAATGTAGGCTCATCAAGGACGAGGACATCCGGGTCATGGATCAATGCCTGCGCCAGCCCCACCCTTTGTTTATATCCCCTGGAGAGATTGCCTACGAGCCGTCCCGTTACATCGGTAAGGCTGCATTTCTCAATTGCGGCCTCATAGGCCTGCTTCAGTCTATTCTTTGGAACTCCCTTGATCCGGGCTGCAAAATACAAATAGGTAGACACAACCATTTCATTGTAAACGGGGGGATTCTCCGGCATGTATCCGACCCTTCTTTTAACCTCCAAAGGATTAGTGAAGACATCGAACCCGGCCACAGTGGCGCTCCCGCTTGTGGGTGGAAGGAACCCGGTGATTATCCTCATGGTAGTGGTTTTCCCAGCGCCGTTTGGGCCGAGGAACCCGAGGATCTCCCCTTTTTTCACCTCAAAGGTGACATCCATGATAGCTGGCCTGTCACCGTAGAATTTAGTTAGTCCATTGGCCTTGATCATTATCAAAAATCTATTAACGCACAATACGCCGCTAAGTCAAGTCTTACTCATCCATTTCCTGCCCCAAAGCGCAATAGAGTCAATAATGGAGGTAAGAGACCTACCTTTCTCTGTTAGCTCATACTCTACCCAGGGAGGTATGTTGGATAGGACAAGTCGCCTCACAAGCATCTCCTTCTCCAGGGACTTGAGCCTCTTTGCCAGGGTCCGGGAATTGCATCCACCGATGGCGATCCCAAGCTCATTGAACCTCTTTTTTCCTGTCAATAGGTTCATAACGATATCCAGGGTCCACCTCTTTTCCAGGAGGTCAATGGTGGCACTGATCGGGCAATAGGCATCCTCTTTTTTCTGATCCTTTTTCATTTTCATTCCAATAGATATTATAAGAATCATAAAATACTTTGTCAAGCACAATTAAAAGGATACTACTTGACAAATTATAGTATATGTTGTATATTAAGAATAAAGGAAGGTGCCTTATGATTAAAAAGCTAATTCTGGCAGAATGGGTAAAAGGATATGAGGATTGGGCTTTAATACCGCTGCGTTTGGCCTTGGCAGCGGTTTTCATGGCCCATGGGGGTCAGAAGCTCTTTGTCTGGGGGCTTGCTGGAACCGCGGCTGGGTTTGATCAAATGGGTTTCCACCCCGGGATCTTCTGGGGGACCCTGGTCGCCCTTACAGAGTTCCTGGGTGGTATTTCCGTTCTTCTGGGCTTCGCAACAAGGTGGGCTGGCTCTGCTCTCACCGTGAACATGCTTGTGGCCACGCTCAAGGTCCATCTCCATAATGGATTTTTCATAAACTGGATGAACGTCCCCAATGTCGGCCATGGCGTTGAGTTCAATATCACTCTCCTGGCAGGAACCCTTGCGCTCATACTATTTGGGGCGGGCAGGCTTTCAATAGATTGGCTTCTGGAGGGAGAACGGTAACAACTCATCAGTATGAAGCCGTAGACAGAAAGAAGGCAAGGTGATATTATTATGAATACTTTGGAGAAACAAAGAATTTCAACTTCACTCCCCGCGCGGGCAGATGCTCTAACCTTATATCTCTCTCAGATAGAGAGCTTCCCGCTTCTTTCGCCTGTGGAAGAGCATGACCTTGCTGTCCGATACTATGAGCACAAGGACATAGAAGCAGCACACAGGCTTGTGACCTCCAACCTAAGGTTTGTTGTAAAGATCGCTATGGAATACCGCCATTATAGGGCACGGCTCCTTGACCTGATTCAGGAGGGAAACATAGGCCTTATGATTGCCGTAAAGAAGTTCAATCCCTACAAGGGATATCGCCTGATATCTTACGCTGTCTGGTGGATTCGTGCCTATATTCATGCATTCATAATGAAAACATGGAGCCTGGTGAAGATAGGGACGACCCAGGCTCAGAGAAGGCTCTTCTCCGAGTTCTCTTCCTCCAGAAGCAAGGATGATAATGCCCACGCTGTGATTGCTGAGAAGCTGAACATATCCGAGAAAGAGGTTCTTGAAGCGGAGATGAGGATGAGTCATCCTGATTTCTCACTTGATGCGGAGCTCAGCGACGGCAGCCGAACCACACACCTTGACCTTATCGCTGACAACAAACCCTCCCAGGAAGAAACCCTTGTGGAAAAGGAGGAGAAGAATCTTATAGGCAAGAATCTTCATAAAGCCATTCAAAAACTTCATCCCAGGGAGGAATTTGTCCTTAAACACCACCTGCTTGCTGAAAACCCAATGACGCTCCAGGAGATAGGGGAAAAACTCAACATCACAAGGGAGAGGGTCAGGCAGATCGAGGAAAAGACCATCGCAAAATTACGGCAGCACCTCTTAACACAATAACGGATCACACCAGCAAATTTTGTCGGCGACTTGAATACTTCACAAATTCTTATTAAAATTCCTGATTATGCAGCAGGACATCAAAGCCCTCAATAAAAAAATCGCAGAGGAGAGCGCATTCCTTGACGACCTACTCAGGGAGATCAACAAGGTCATTGTAGGCCAAAGGTATATGCTTGAGAGGCTCCTCATCGGGCTCCTTGCCCGGGGGCACATCCTTATCGAGGGGGTGCCTGGCTTGGCAAAGACCCTTGCGGTCAAGACCCTGGCCGGAGCCTTACGCGCCCAGTTCCAGAGGATCCAGTTCACCCCTGACCTCCTTCCCGCAGACCTCATCGGCACCCTGATATACAACCCAAAGGACGGTGGTTTCGTCACGCGCAAGGGACCGATCTTCGCAAATATCATCCTCGCCGATGAGATCAACAGGGCTCCGGCAAAGGTCCAAAGCGCCCTTCTGGAGGCCATGCAAGAGAGACAGGTGACCATTGGACGCGAGACCTTCCCTCTTGAAGAGCCCTTTTTGGTCCTGGCAACCCAGAACCCTATTGAGCAGGAGGGAACATATCCCCTCCCCGAGGCTCAGGTGGACAGGTTCATGCTCAAGCTCAGGGTCACCTACCCTGAAAAAGACGAAGAATTGGAGATCGTAAACCGGATGGTGGGAAGAAGGGATATTGCTGTTGACAGGGTTGTTACGCCCCAGGCCATCCTCCAGGCACGGACCAATGTGGACAAGGTTTATGTAGATGAGAAGGTGAAGTCATATGTTCTGGACATTGTCTCAGCCACAAGAGACACTGAAAAATACAATATGAAAGACCTTACGGGCTTCATTGAATACGGCGCTTCCCCCCGGGCCTCCATTTACCTGATCGAGGCAGGAAAAGCCCATGCCTTTCTCAACCACAGGGGATATGCGACCCCTGAGGACATCAAGACCATTGCCCCGGATGTTCTCCGCCACAGGCTCATCCTCAGTTACGAGGCAGAGGCAGAAGAAAAAAAACCTGAGGACATCATAAAGAGGATACTGGAAACGATAGAAGTGCCGTGATCGAAGTAAGATTATCTATCAGTAAATTTCTTGGAATGTAAAAATGATTAGGATTTATTTAATGATAATTCTTCCTTTATTATGGTGCAGCAATTGCAGGGAGGAATTTGTAAACACCGAAAACCTCCATAAGCTATGTGAGTCAGTCTATGATTGCGGATTAGGTCAACAGTGTAGGTCTGTGTCGGGGGCGGCACAGAACACCTGCGAGATATATTGTAACAATAATTCTGATTGTCCAGAGGGCTATTATTGTGATTATTGCGCGGAAGGGAGACTTTGCACTTGGGATCGACATGCATGCTTTGAATATCCTTGTAACAAAGATTCTGATTGTGGAAAGGGATTTTATTGTAAAAATCACCAGTGTTGGTAACGAACCAATACCAATTAATCATTTATGAAGGGATCACATCCTCATCCTGAGCTGCAAAGCATAGGCCCAAGGAAAGTCCTCCGAGGATAGATAAAATGATCCCAAGGGAGCTAATCAGAAAACTTCGCCGCATAGAGATCGTCACCAATGCAATTGTTCACGAATATCTTGCAGGCCAATACCTGAGCGTGTTCAAGGGAAAGGGGATGGAGTTCCACGAGGTACGTGAGTATTTACCGGGAGATGATGTCCGCTCCATTGACTGGAATGTGACCGCAAGGATGGGCCGGCCCTTCCTCAAGGTCTTTTCAGAGGAAAGGGAGCTAACCGTGATACTGCTCGTTGATATGAGCTCCTCAGGGACCTTCGGAACCCATATTCAGACAAAGAGGGAGCTTATGGCTGAGGTATCAGCCCTCCTCGCATTCTCTGCCATTGCCAACAACGACAGGGTTGGCCTCATCATCTTCACGGACAAGGTTGAGAAGTTCGTTCCTCCCAGGAAGGGCCGGCGCCATGTGATGAGGGTCATCAGGGAGATTTTGTATTTCACACCCCAGGGCAAGGGAACAAACATTGCCAAAGGGCTTGATTTCCTCAACAGGGCTGTCACCCGCAGGGCAGTGGTTTTCCTTATCTCGGATTTCTTTGATGCCGGATATGAGAAGACCTTGAAGATAGCCCGGAAAAAGCACGACATAATTGCCATATCTGTGTCGGACCCTATGGAATACGATATTCCTCCTTTGGGAATAGTGGACCTGGAGGATGCAGAGACAGGAGAGCTAATCAGTGTGGATACACTCTGGGAACCTTTCCGGAAAGGATACAAACAGGCAGCAAAGGAAAGGAAAGAGGGACTTGAGAGGCTTTTGTCTTTTGCAGAGGTTGACCACGTGCCCCTGACCACTGGAGAGCCCTACATCGCCCCTTTGCGAGGTCTCTTTGAGATGAGGGCCAGGCGTCTCTCTCGCTAACATGCCTTCGTTCGTCACTGGATTCGTTATTGTTGTCATTTCCCTTTCACAGCCTTCTATAACAGTTAAGGGGCCTGAGGGTCCCTATCATGTTGGGGACGAGATACCCCTGACACTTACAATCCGCTACAACAAGGCTTTCCATGTGGAGCTCCCGAGGAACATATCCCTGGGACCCTTCTTTGTAAAGAAACTTGAGAAAACCTCCAGCCTGGAAGGCGATGAGATTGTTCAGTCTCTGTTTTTTACCCTCACAACATTTACAATCGGCGAAATTAAGATTCCCTCTTTACATATAGATTTTCGGCATCCTGACGGCACCGTGGGATCAGTATCTTCGCCGGAGATTCCCCTGAATATCCAAAGTGTTCTGGATCCAAATACCCGGGACATCATGGGAACAAAACCTCCTTTGCGAATCATGGAGAAGAATTACACTCTACTCTGGATCATTGGCGGGCTTATTGCCCTCAGTCTTGCCGCTGCATTATTGCTGGGCCGCCTCTGGAAAAGGACTATACAGGAACAAATTCCTGCAGCTCCAATGTCACCTGAGGAGATGTCTTTGAAAGAGCTCGAGTTAATCGCAGATGCAGGACTCCTTGAGAGGGGATTATGGAAAGAGTATTATTCCCGAATTTCTGATGCCCTGCGCCGGTTTATAGAATTGAGAAGGGGAATCACAGCAATGGAGATGACAACTTCCGAGATCCTCAAAGCATTAAGAAAAACTTTCCAAGAGAAATCACTTTTAACTTTATTGCAGGAAGTGCTCGAGGAATCCGACCTCGTGAAATTTGCAAAGCTTATTCCTGCTGACAGCCAGGCAAAAGAGACCCTGAATAACGCCCGTTCTCTTATCACATCATGGCCAAAACCTCCCCCTCCTATGAGGCCTGAACTATGACACTTGCTACTCCATTATTCCTTCTCCTGTTTATTATCCTGTTCCTCCCAGGAGTCTGGAAGATGCGGAGGACTGGGACCCTTATCTATTCAGAGGGCTCACTCGCGAAAAAATCCCCATCCTCGCTTGCGCTCCAGCTTTCCTGGGTCACTTCATTTCTTAGGTGGTTAGCATTAATGCTTATCATCGTTGCCCTGGCACGGCCCCAAATGATTGGTGGTCTCCTGCCAATTACCCAAGAGGGTGTGGATATTATCATCACTCTTGATATCTCAGGAAGCATGAGGGCTGAGGACATGCAGCCATACCGTGCGGCTGCGGCCAAAGAGGTGGCAGAGAAATTCATCTCAGGGAGGGTGTCTGACCGTATTGGACTTGTCGCTTATGCAGGCGAAGCCTACACCCAATGCCCCCTCACCCTTGATCACAACATGCTCGTGGAAATCCTTAAAAACCTTGATGTCGGCGTAATCAAGGCTGACGGCACTGCCATTGGAATGGCCCTGGCAGAGGCCGGTGCACGACTCAAGGGCTCACATGCAAAGAGCAAGGTCATCATTCTAATAACCGATGGGGTCAACAATACAGGGGCAATTGACCCGAAAACAGCAGCCGAGATCATCAAGGCGCTGGGACTCAAGGTCTATACGATTGGGATAGGCAGCAAAGAAGGCGGCCGTGTGCCCATGGGCAGGGACATATTCGGCCGGATTGTCTATTCCCAGGAGGTCATGGAGCTGGATGAGGACCTACTTAAATCAATAGCAGAGACAACAGGCGGGAAATTTTACCTTGCACGCGATTCCCGCACGCTAAATGGAGTCTTCTCAGAGATTGACAGGCTGGAGAAGAGCGAATTCGCACGAAATGTCCCACGGAGCTACAGAGAGGTATACCGCTCTCTTCTTCTCCCTGCCTTTGTCATCCTTTTCTTTGAGATCACTCTCAGGACTACACGGATGAGGAGGTTCCCTTGAGGTTGGACCATCTGGAATATCTTGCACTTCTCATCCTGGTTGGCTTGAGCCTCATCCTGATCGTCCGCCTTTTCCGGATTAGGAAGAAAACCATAGCTTCTATTGGAACACCATCCCTCCTAAAAGCACTTGTAGGGGGAGTGAGCCCAACAAAACAGAGGGTTAAAGCTGCCCTGTTACTCTCTGGATTGCTTTTCCTCACGCTTGCCATTGCCGGTCCCCAGTGGGGCCTCAGGCGCGACCTCCTCACGATGGCCGGACGGGACATCATCGTTGCCGTGGACATCTCAGAGAGCATGTATGCCAAAGATGTGGAACCTGACCGCCTGTCTCGGGCCAAGATCGAGATCTCATCTCTCCTTGATTCCTTTGCGCCAAAGGCGCAAGGAGACAGGGTCGGCCTTCTTGCCTTCAAAGGGGAAAGCCTTCCCATAATCCCTTTGACCTCAGACTATGATAGCCTAAAGGAGTTCATCGGCGGCCTTGAAACAGACCTCATCCCCCAGCTTGGGACAAATATCGGAGGGGCAATAGAAGCATCAATGCGCCTCCTTCCTGCAGAAGGGTCGTCAAGGGCCATAATACTCCTGACAGACGGAGAGGATACCTACGAAGGCGCTCGGGCTGCTGCCGAAGCTGCCAAAGCACAAGGGATCAGAATCTTCCCGATAGGCATCGGATCAGAGAAGGGAGAGCCAATCCCTGTAGAAGGCGGTGGGTATAAAAGGGACAGGTCGGGAAAGATCGTCCTCAGCAAAATGGACGAACAGCTCCTCAAGGAGATCGCAGAGAAAACGGATGGCATCTTTGTAAAGAGCGGACCAGGTGAGATCGGTGTTGAGAGGGCATATAAGGAGATTAGAAAAATGGAGAAGAGGGAATGGGAGAGACGCATTCAGACCCAGCTTCAGGAGCGATATCAGTATTTCCTATTTACAGCCTTTCTTCTCCTGTTCGGAGAATTCATTATCTCCGAGAGAAAGGGAGAGAGGAAATAAATGGGCGCTGTCCCTATTTTATTTTTAATAATGGTGATGGGGCCTTTTGACAGGCCGAACCCGGGCATAGAGCAGGGAAACCGCCTGATGAAGGAGGGTAACTTCTCTGAGGCCCTCAAGAAATACGAGGGTGAAGAAAAGAGGCTCAAGGACAGGCCAGAGCTTTCGTACAATAAAGGGCTTGCCCTGTATAACGAGAAGGATTTTCCCAGGGCCAGGGACGAAATGGCACGCTCCCTAAAGATATCTGATACTCAGGCCAAACAGAATGCTTTCTACAACCTTGGAAACAACGCATACAGAATGGAGAATTATCCGGATGCAGTAGAAGCATTCAAGGAGGCGCTCCTTTTGAACCCCTCTGATATGGATGCAAAGATCAACCTTGAGCTCGCCATGAAGAAGATGAAAGAAAAGGAGCAGAAAAAATCCCAGGAGGAGCAAAAAAAATCCCAGAAAGAAGAGAAGAATAATAAAACAAAGGAGAAAGAACAGCCGCAGCCTGGATCATTTAGCAAGGAGGAGGCCCTTCAGGTCCTTAATTCTCTAATGAAACAAAAGGTCAATTTACAGACTCAAAAGAATATGCTAAAGGAAAAGGGGGTTCCGCTTGTTGACAAGGATTGGTAAAAGCATGGGTGTCTTCGCCGCCATCCTCCTCTGCGCCTCCCTCTCTGCAGGGGATGAACCCCTCCTTTCAGCCAAGGTTGATAAAACTGCCCTTTATCTGAATGATTCCCTGACCCTTACTATATCAATCACCACGGAGGGAGTGTCCCTCTCCGGGGAACCCGATATCCCCCCCCTTGATGACTTTGAGATCACGAACAGTTACCAGTCAACCAACTTCAGCATGATACCCGGCCAGGTTTCCATGGTCAGGATCATCAGCCTTGTTCTAAAGCCCAGAAAAACAGGAACCTTGACCATTCCAGCAGTGAAATTCAAAATTAAGGGGAAAGAATTTAGCACATCCCCCATCTCTGTGAATGTTTCGGCCAAAGGGACACCGGGAGCACCCACCCTGCCAAAGACGACACAGGGGTTACCCCAGAAAGGCCCCACCCTCCCCCCTTCTGAGAATATTACGAGGGATCCATTCATTGAAGCAGTCCTCAACAAAACAACCTGTTATGTTAACGAACCCATTGTTTACACATTCAGGCTTTACTCCAAAAGAACAACCTGGGCAGACACCAATTTGATCCCTCCTTCGTTCAAGGGGTTTATTGTTGAAGAGCCTCCGGCCAACAAATCGTCCAGGTTTGTGGCCATAGGGGATGAACCATATCATTTGGAAGAAGTCCAATACCTGCTCATTCCCGTAGCACAGGGAAGCTTTGAGATAGAGCCTGCAAAATTCTCATATCTTACGGACTTCTTCTTTGGAGACCGTAACACCATCAAGACCAACGCCCTGGAGGTCTCTGTGCTTCCGCTGCCAGAGCAAGGAAAACCACAGGGGTTTTCAGGAGCAGTGGGAAATTTTTCCGTTACCGCAACAATGGAGAAAAAGCCTGCAAGGGTGGACCAACCCCTTAGCCTCTCAGTTAGCGTAATTGGAGATGGCAATCTCAAGCCGGTTACAGGGCTTGAGCTTCCTGACATATTAAACACCCGTGTGTATCCCTCAAAGATCACAGAGACAAGAACTCCAGAGCTAAATGTCCGGAAGGTCTTTGAATACCTTCTTATCCCTGAGAAGGAGGGCCAGCTTTCAATTGAGCCCATTTGTTTATCGTTCTTTGACCCAGGCAAAGGGGCCTACTCCAGATCCTGCACCCAGCCAATTGTCCTTACTGCAGAGGCATCTTTAAAAACAGGGACAAGGGGCGAGGCTTCAGGGCCAACTGCTCCGGATATTCAGCCCATTGCCCTTAAGATGGATATACCGCTCCGACATCCCATGTCACGGAATACATTCCTCATCCTTCTCCTTTCGCCCTGGATCCTTATAGCCTCTGTCCCTGCCTTCAGATCGATCCGCATCTTGATCGACAAAGATGGTGAAAAGGCCCAAAAGAGAAGGGCAAGTGCTGAGTTCAGAAAAGGACTCAAGGCATTATCCAGGTCAGACATAGCACCGAAGGATTTCTTCTCCGAAGCCTACAGACTGCTTTCCTATTACATGGAAAGGAGGTTCGGGCTCAAGGCCGGAGGCATGACTCATGAAGAACTACTGCGCCGTCTCTCTGATCTCGGAGCCCGTGAAAACGCCCTTTCGCTTCTCAAAAACTTCCTTGTCAGGAGCGATGCCGTCCGTTTCTCCACGGTAGAACTGAGGGACGAGGACAGGGGAAAGACAATCTCTGGCCTCCTCTCCCTGATCTCTGAACTCGACAGGCTCCCATGATCCCAACCTGCTTTCTATTGATAACTATTGCCTCTGGCGCCCTTGAAGCCTTTACATCCGGCAATGACCTCTATCTCGCCGGAAACTACCAGGGTGCAATTGCTGCCTATGAATCCGCTGTCGGGGAATCTTCGCAAACTGCCGAGATCTTCTACAACTTGGGTAATGCCTATTACAAGTTAGGGGACAAGCCTCGCGCCATCCTATATTATGAGAAATCCCTTTCCCTGTCTCCCCGCAGCATGGATGCCCGTTCAAACCTGAAAAGGGCAAAAGACGAACTGCCGCTCACGGATGAGGAGAAGCTCCTGGTCTCCGAGTCCTTCAGAGGTCCCCCTCTGGTAAACCGCTTTACCCTGGACGAGTCCTTAACCATCTTTTTCTGGGCATATATTCCATTCACGCTTTTTTTATTCCTGACCGTGTCCATCCAGGGCAAATGGAGGCAGCGCTTTGCCGCAGGATCAGTCCTCCTCTTATTCATCACCCTGATCCTCGGTTCTCTTCTCCTGATGAGGTATCTGGATTCACGGAACAAATATGGAATCCTCCTTGGACAGCGTATTGAACTCAGAGAGGGGCCGGAGAACACAGCCCCTTCGGCAGCAGCATCATTCGGGGGGCTAAATGTCAGGCTCAGCGAGTCTTTGAATGCGCACGGAGAAATCTGGCACAAGGTTGAGCTTCCCAACGGGCAAACAGGATGGGTAAAGGATGGTTCGCTTGGTATCATTTGACATTTGCCGAGGATGATCATAAGCTAACAGAAAATATTTCATGAAGATCGGGACAATCGTCAACCCAAATGCAGGGAGGGCAAAGAGAGAGCCCTCGCTCGTTTCATCCCTGGAAAGGATACTCGCCCCACATGGCCTCTTCATGGTCACCAAGAGCCTCGCGGAAATCCCATCAGCTATAGAGAACATTGCAAGGGAGAGCCCTGACATTCTTGCCATATGCGGAGGGGACGGGACCCTCTACCACACCCTCACTCCCTTCTTTAAACTCAATGGAACACAGAAGCTTCCTCTAATCGCCATTCTCAAGGGAGGGACCACCAACACGCTCCTCAAGTCTGTTGGTAGCAAGGAAAATCCACAATCCTTTGCCCGGAGGATCGTGGATGAAATGCATGGAAGAAGGATCTTCAACTTTGTGGAATTCGATGCAATGAAGGTCAATGAAGGTTATGGCTTCTTCGCCGGGTTTGCTATGTCCGCAAAGCTGATTGCCGCTTACCTCAAGGGAGGAAATACGAGCATCCGAAAGGCTGTATCGCTGATCTTCAAAAGCGTCGGCTCAGCCCTAATCGGGAGTTCCTTTATCAGAGAGCTGTCCATTCCTGTCAGTGTTGAGGGATTCGTGGACGGAGTTCCCTTCCCCCTTAAATCAGTGACCGTCCTCCTCGTTTCAACGGCCTCTAAAATTGGGTTTGGCTTAAAGCCCACTGCGCGTGGGCATGAACGGCCTGGATACTTCCAACTCATCGCCTCAAGCAGGCACGGCTCTTACCTTGTCTGGCAGTTCCCGGGCGCAATCATCGGCTCACACCTGAGGGGTAAGGGCCATGCCCAGGGGCTCTTCAAGCACCTGAAGCTTACATTTCCTCAATCCGAACCATATACTGTGGACGGCGAGCTCTTTAGCTCCAGGACCTTCACAGTGGAGATAGGGGCGAGGCTGAAGATAATCAGGTGGTAGTGCTTTCTTGCCCGAACTGATTACTCCATATCTTCGCCGTAGCCGCCGGGCATGCCTGCAGTTCCAGCCTTTTTCTTCTCAGGCTTCTCGGCAACCATTGCCTCTGTGGTCAGCATAAGGCCCGCTACACTTGCTGCATTCTGAAGGGCGATACGGACGACCTTTGTGGGGTCAACTATGCCCGATTCCATGAGGGACTCAAACTTCTCTGTTTGGGCATTGAATCCAAAGTCGCCCTTCTCCTTCTTGATCTTATCAGCAACGATCGAGCCGTCCCACCCTGCGTTCTCTGCAATAAGACGGGCAGGCTCCTCCAGGGCCTTTTTCACAATGTCCACTCCAAATTTCTGATCGCCCTCAAGCTTCAGCTTCTCAAGCCCGGGCAGACAGCGAAGAAGTGCAACTCCTCCTCCAGGAACTACACCCTCTTCCACGGCAGCACGGGTGGCGTGGAGAGCGTCTTCAACCCTGGCCTTTTTCTCCTTCATCTCCGCCTCTGTGGCTGCTCCCACATTGACCACTGCAACACCGCCAACAAGCTTGGCAAGCCTCTCCTGGAGTTTCTCCTTGTCATAATCAGAGGTGGTCTCCTCGATCTGTGCCCTGATCTGCTTGATCCTACCCTCGATGTCGGATTTCTTCCCGACCCCTTCTACGATGGTCGTATTGTCTTTGTCCACCGTAACTCTCTTGCACCTGCCCAGGTCCTTGACAGAGACATTCTCAAGCTTGATCCCGAGCTCCTCGGCAATGAGCCTTCCACCCGTCAGTATAGAGATGTCCTCCATCATTGCCTTTCTTCTGTCGCCGAATCCAGGGGCCTTCACGGCGCAGCAGCTCAATATCCCCCTGAGCTTATTGACCACGAGGGTGGCCAGGGCCTCACCCTCCACATCCTCAGAAATGACCAAGAGCGACTTCCCCTCCCTGGATATCTGCTCAAGCAGGGGAAGGAGCTCCCTCATGTTGCTGATCTTCTTTTCATGGAGCAGTATATATGGATTGTCAAGGATACACTCCATCCTCTCGGCGTTCGTTACAAAATATGGTGAGAGGTATCCCCTGTCGAACTGCATGCCTTCTACAACCTCAAGGGAGGTTTCCATGCCCTTGGCTTCCTCAACAGTTATGACCCCTTCCTTGCCCACCTTCTCCATGGCCTCAGCTATGATCTTTCCAATAGTTTCATCATTGTTTGCAGAAATAGTTCCGACCTGGGCTATCTCCTTGGACTCCTTTGTGGGCTTTGAGAGTTTCTTCATGTCCTCAACAACCAACACCACCGCCCTGTCAATCCCCCTTTTAAGGTCCATGGGGTTCGCCCCTGCGGCTATAAGCTTGATCCCTTCCCTGAAAATCGCCTGAGCAAGAACAGTGGCTGTTGTTGTCCCGTCACCTGCGATATCGCTTGTCTTACTTGCCACCTCCTTCACCATCTGGGCACCCATGTTCTCAAACTTGTTCTCCAGATCTACCTCCTTCGCCACCGTGACACCATCCTTTGTAACTGAGGGAGCGCCGAATGTCTTCTCAAGAAGGACATTCCTCCCCCTGGGACCCAGGGTGATCTTCACTGCATTGGCGAGCACATTGACTCCCTTCAGGATTAAGTTTCGGGCATTCTGCTCAAAAACAATTTCTTTGGCTGGCATTTTTACCTCCTCTCTTCCTGTGTCCGCCTCAGGCGGATTATTTTATTATTCCTATTATTCAATAACACCCAGGATTTCATCCTCGGAAAGAATAAGATGCTCTTCCCCTTCTATCTTGATCTCCGAGCCTGAATACTTCGCAAAAATGACCTTATCTCCGACCTTCACATCCAAGGGCCGGATCTTCCCATCGTCAAGGAGCCTGCCTTTGCCTACAGCAATGATCTTTCCCAGCATGGGTTTCTCCTTGGCTGTATCGGGCAGAATAATCCCACCCGGGCTTTTCTCCTCCTCCTCAAGCCTTTTGACAATCACCTTATCCCTCAATGGTTTAATCTTCACGGAGCACCTCCTTTTTCCCCATATATCTATTCAGTATAGATTTTAATCATCAATTCCCCCTTGTCAACCCTGAGCACCGCCGAATGGGTCAATCCCATTAGAGGGTCCGAAGCCCCGGTATTGATATTTCAGGGTACCTTCTGGCCTTTTGCCAGACCAATTTTGAGCCTGATCCCCTGTCTAACCAACCATTGCCTACAATTCCCTTAAATTTGCTTACAATAGCCAAAGAACAGGGAGAGGGTCCCTGATGATATCCCGAAAAACAGGAACATGGGACCTTCACTATGAATGAAAGCTATAATTAATTTTATATATAACGGCATCCATATAAAAAAGGAGGTTTCCTATGATCAGGATTTTACTTTTACCTATTTCTATTAAATTAACAGCTTGGATTTTTCTTGTCATAGCAAGGATATATCCTCTCTTTCTGAAAGTTCCCTCGCAAAAAGGTCTTCTCTCCCCGCAAAGGCTCCTCCGTTTGAAACTCGAAGAGGCCCTGTATCAAATTGAACTCCTTACATTTGCCAATAAAATGCTTCAACAGAAACTCCGTGAGGTTACTAAACAACCTCATCTCAATTTAAAAGAAAAGCTCTCCCTGGCCTTGACTTCGCTCCTCCCTCTCCATAATCCTGCCTTTCTCAAAGAGATCTTCCCTGTAAAATGGAAAACCATTAAAAATTGGGCATCGTCCTTAAAGGCAGGCAGAGTGAATGATCTCCTTCCTGCCTCCCGAAGACCACAAAACTCCCCTCTGAAAACTCCTGAAGAGATCGAGACTTTGGTGTGCAGGATGAAAAGAGAAAACCCTCTCTGGGGCTATGTAAGAATCACCGGAGAGCTGAGAAGCCTTGGTATTTCCATCCATAGGAGTACCGTGAGGAGAATACTCATCCGGCACAGGCTTATACCTCCTTCTCTTCAAATGTGTCTGGAATGGATGAAAATCATCACCTTTAAGCCTAATGATATGTGGGCCATGGATGTATTCCGGGCACGGCTCTGGGGAATCATTCCTGTCTATCTCTGCTTCATCCTTGATGATTACTCCCGACTCATCCTGGGTTTCTCCGTGAGTTTCATCCCCACAACAAAATGGATTATCACTTGCCTAAAGGAAACCATTGACTATTATGGCCATCCCCTGTCTCTCCTGACAGACAATGGATACTGTTTTCGGAGCTCGTTTGATGCCCTCCTTATCTCTAAAGAAATTATTCATAAAAGATGCTCTGTAAGGCATCCTCAGACGAATGGAAAAATAGAGAGACTCTGGAGATCCATCAAAGAAGAGCTTTTAAGCAGGACGCTCATTGTGAGCACGAAAAACCTTATATGGCTCCTTAATGAATATATTACCTATTATAATAATTTCCGGCCCCATCAAGGAATTAAGAATAGTATCCCTCTGGACAAATTAAATGATAGAGAAAAAGTTATTTCTTTTTATCCAAACAATACGAGGATTAAAAGGATTAAGTTTGCCGGAGGACTTTTAAGTTCATATGTCTTGAAAGAAGCTGCCTGAAGTATTCTCTCTTAATCTCTTAAATTCTGCTGGAGTGGTGTATCCTTTTAATCCAAAATTCTCTTGATGCCTTCTTCCATTGAGACAAATCTACTTTTTACCTCCTTACTATACTTCTCAGATGAGACATTCCACATTTTCTATATATGCTCGATTCTCAACCTATGACCCTCTTTGATGTCTTGAAATAGCACATTTGCCTGGATGAAGAACAAGCAAATGGAATTCACCATCGTCAGCAAAAAGAAACGGAGGAATCCCGGTGGGAAGGTCAGTTTTTTAAGTTGATTTGGTCTTTTCCTGATAGGGAACGAGGGAGCGTAACGCTTTGTTGACAGCTTCCGTTGTGGGGAACACTTTTGCGACATCAGGATCGAGCCGCACGACATTGGTTCCCTCCGCATACCGCCTGGCGTATTTGCCCCGGACGCCCGTGCGAAAATCGTATTCAGATAGCATCTCTCTCGTTCTTTGTTTTTTATTCGCCCTCTTCATAAGCTTTCCTTTCTTTCCGCGTTGCCACCCGTGCGCTAATAATACGAATCGTCTCTCCTCTTTCAGAGTGTACCACAACCAGAGTCCGTCCACCACTGGTCTGTCCAATGGTGACAAACCGCTCCTCGTCATGTTCGGGAGAGAGCGGATCAGAGATTGTCAATGACAAAGGATCCCCAAAGACCGTCGCCGCTTCCTCAAAGGATACCCCATGCTTCCGGAGATTTCCCTCCGCTTTATGTGCATCCCACTCGAACTGTAATCTCATATCCGTCCTCTCTTCGCTTTTATACTGTGAACGAGGATATATAGCAACAAAATCTCAGGCCCCGTGCCCGAGCGACTACCTCAGCGATCCTCTGCCTCCCTCTCCCGGGGATGATACTTGGCGTGGATCTTTTTCAAGTCCGGGATCGTGATCCGGGTATAGACCTGGGTGGACTCCAGAGAGGCATGACCCAGCATCTCCTGCAGGTGACGGATGTGGGCGCCCCCCTTGAGCATGTGGGTTGCGCAGGTGTGGCGGAAGGTGTGCGGGGTCACATGCTTTTTCACCCGGGCCTCCTGGGCATATTTTGTCACGATGGCGCCGATGGCTCCTATGCCCAGCCTCTCGCCCCAGCGATTGAGGAAGAGGGCCGTCTCCTCTGTTTTCCCCTTCAGCAGGTGCTCCCTCACAGAAGTGAGATAATTGAGACACAGCTCAGAAGCTGTCCGTCCCAGGGGGACCACCCGATCTTTTCTCCCCTTCCCTTCTCTCACAGTGAGATATCCCCCCTGGCAGTCCACATCTTCCACATTGAGATACATGATCTCAGAGCGCCTGAGGCCCGTGGAGTAGAGGATCTCAAGGAGCACCCGATCCCGATACCCGGAGTGGCTCCTCATATTGGGCGAGGAGAGGATCTTTTTCACCTCTCCCACTTCCAGGATGTCCCGGGGCAAGGGGGAAGGTTTCCGGGGGAGCCGGATCGTGGTGCTCGGATCGCTGAGAAGATAGTCCTCCCGCTTAAGCCAGGCGCAGAAGCCCTTGAGGGTGGAGAGGTGCTCGGCCTGGGTGCGGGCCGTCAAGGGCCTCCCTTTCTTCGTGAGATGCCAGGAGAGCTCTTCCTGGTAGTCGGTGAGAAGGTCGCTGGTCACATCCTCGACCGCCTCCACTCTCTCCCCGGCACAGAAGGAAGCGAACCTTCTCAGATGACTCCTGGCGTTCGTGATCGTCCAGCGGGAGCGGCCCAGAGCCCTCTGAGAGGAGAGATACTTCAGGATGGGCTCGGAAAGTGTCATCGCATCCCTCTCTCCCGGGGATGGGTCTCCTGGTGGGTCTTTTTTACATCCACAGGCATCACCCTGGTATAGATCACTGTGGAGTCTATGTGCCGATGGCCAAGCAACCTCTGCAAGGAGACCATATCGGCCCCTTCGTGCAGGAGATGGGTGGCACAGGTATGGCGCAGGGTATGAGGGGAGACCTTTTTCCTGATCCCGGCCTTCTTGGCATATCCTCTCAGGAGGGGCCTGAGGATGTCCTGCCTGAGGGCTCGTCCGGTCTGGGTGAGGAAGAGGGCACGCTCCTGGGGGTTGAGGCGGTTCGGATACGGACGCACTTTTTCCAGATACTCCTTGAGCCAGCGAGTGGCGGCTTTGCCTAACGGAAGCACCCTGGCCCGGCCTCCCTTGCCCCTCCTCACATAGAGGACTCCTGAGAGGAGGTCTACATCGTGGATGGTAAGCCTCTCAAGCTCCCCTACTCTCATGCCGGTGGATAGAGGAGTTCGAGGAGGGCCCGGTCTCTGATCCCCACCCTCAGGGAGGTATTGGGGGAGAGAAGGAGTTTTCTCATCTCCTCCTGGGTGAGGACAGGCTGAGGAACCCTGAATCCCCTGGGGGTCTCCCTAATCCCCTCCGCAGGGTTGAGGAGGAGCGTGTTCGTGGAGACCAAGAACTCGAAGAGCCTTTTCATGGCCCGGAGTTTCAGGGCCTGGGTCACTTTGCTCAGAGAAGATCGGGCCAGGGCCTCCTGGTAGGCCAGGATGTCCTCTGGGGTGACAGCTCGTAAGTCCTCTTTTCCTCTCTCGGCGAGGAAGCTCTTCCAGCCCTTGAGCATGGTGAGGTAGTTCCCCTGGGTTTTCTCTGAGTAGTTGTGCACCTGGAGGGAATCTTTGAAGCTCGCCACGGCCTCTTCGTATCTCATGCTGCTATGATCCTCTCTTTCTCATACTGTTATGACACCCCTTGAAGAGACCCCTCCCTCTTATATTCTCCCGCCTCACAGCCTCACAGTTCAGGGATTCTCCTTGTAAGACACGGAGTTGCACTTCGTGGACCCCCTTCTCACAGTTCCTCACAGTTCTCAAAGTTCTTTCAGCCATCACAAGGTTACCCTTCTACCCGCTGGGGCCCTGGCCAGGGGATGAGAGGAGGCGTGTGGGGCTCGGGCCTGGGGCTGAGAGGAGATTATCCTGACCCTCTCCCTGAGGGCCTCAATATCGGGAAGCTGAAGACCATGCTGAGGGCCCTCTTCCCCGGAGAGCTCATAGAGGTATTCCCTCCCCCAACTGCCCTGCCGGGAGCGCAAAAACTCGAGATTTACCAGTTCCTTGAGGTGTTCTCTCACCTGCCAGTCCGACCAGCCCGCCCATTCCCTCACCATCCTCCTGGTGAAGGGATACTCTCGGGGCTCGATTTTCTTGTGGGCACATTCCTTGGTCACCTTGTCCCGGATGATGCTGAGGAGGGTTCGACTCGGCGGGGAGAGTTCTTCGGCGGTTCTCTCCAGGACCGGGCGGGCCAGGCGGGTGGCGGTCTCGATGTCCTCCAGGGTCACTTCGATATAGCTGATCTCCTCGCCCTGATGGGCTACGGTCTTTATCTCTCTTTGATGCTGGTGGAGGAGAGCCACGGCCTTGATAAGGGCAAAGTATTTCTTCTGGTCTCTCCTGGCCCTCAAGCTCTCAGAGGGGAAGAGGAGATGGGAGGCGTAAGGGTTGACCACCCTGAGGGGCTTCAAGAGCCTCTGGGCCGCCTGGTGCTTGCGGAGGAGCTTCTCTCTCGTCACCTTCTTCAAGAGCCCTTCCAGGGTCTCCTCCTCCCTCTGTTTCTTCAAGATCCTCTCGGTCATGGGCTGGCTTTCATCTATACTCAGGGTGAGGCAGCGGCTGAGCATCTCCTGGTCCAACTCGGTCTGGGCCGTGGTCATCCACACCCCGGCCGGCCCCTTCACCCGATACTCATAGGTTTTCATCTTGCCGGTGAGGGAGTCCTTCGCGGTGGAGGCCACCAATATCTGCCCCGAGCTCTGGATGGCCCGGATGGAGTAGCTCGCCCCGCCCATGCCTCTCGCCTCCTCAAGAGCCAATATCTTGTGGACCAAGGAGTCCTCCTCTTTGTAGAAGAGGGCCTGGTCCGTGAGCCGGGTGTATTTCACATAGTCCTCAGGAGGAAGAAGAGACAGAAGCGCCTCCTGCAGGGCGCTCTTGCCCGCCGCGCTTCGGGACTGGATGACGAGGGAGAGGGGCTCCTCAAGTTTGCGGGAGACAGCAGCCAGGAACCCTACGGTCTTGTTCGTCTGCTCGCCGGTATAGCCCAGGGTCTCCAGGTCCTGGAGGACTTCTGTGAGGAGCGAAGGGCTTTTCAGGAACCTCAGGGCCTCGTCTCTCTCTTCGCCTGTGGGCTCGATGGCGTGTCCCGAGGATCGCACAGGGGAGAAGCCCTCGACCCGGAGGAGGAGCCTCTGAAGGTCCTCCTGGAGGAGCTCCACCTTTTCCGTGAAGAGGCCGGAGAGGAGACGGGCAAAGCCCTCCCTGGAGCGATGGGAGTAGAGGTCTATGGTGGAAAGCTCAAAGGGAGAGGTGGCAGATGGAGGATGTTTGCTCGCCTTGATCGTGGCCTTCAGTTGTGTCCCCTGCCTCTGGATGCCTTTCACTTCATAAAGTCTTCCCCCATAGGCCACCCTAAATCCCACAGGACTCTCCTCATACAGGGCTTCCTCCCTTTTGGAGATGAGATCGCTTCGCTCTAAACTTTTGGGATTGGCGGCCTTGAGGAGCTCCTCGAACTCCTCAGGGGTGTGCCTCTTGAAGTACACCACCACATCCTTCTCAGGAAGCTCCACAGGATAGACCCTGAGTCCTTTGCCCGTGAGGGCTGTCTCCACCTCCCTGGCCCACCCCTTTCCGGCGTCATTGGGAGTATGGACACAGTAGGTCTCCTTCACAGAGAACCGAGTGAAGAGATCGAAGTGGTCCTGGATCGGTCCCTTCTTCCCATAACAGGGCATGGTGTTCCGGAAGCCCTCCTGGTAGAGACGCAGGCCCTCCAGGATCGTGGGAGTGAGAAGAAGGCTCTGAGAGCGCTTGGCCGCCTGCCAGTTGAGAATGCCCCGAGGGGGAGACGGGAGAAAAAGCTCCTCAGACGCTCCCTCTTTCGGCTCGATCTTTTTTCCATAGAGGCCCACAATGGCATTGGAGAGATCTCTTAGCGGGATGGTCACACAGTGGTACAGGGTTTCCTGGCCCCGGCTGGTGAGCACTCCCATCCTCTTGAGAACCTCGATGACATCTCCCTCAGAAGGAAGCACCTCAAGCAAGGTCCCATTGACATAGCCCACACAGAACTCCTCCAGGAGGCCCTTCTCCCTGATCCCCCAGGTGTGCTCCAGGTACTTCAGGCCCCTCGTGTCTTTCACAAGCTGGGCCTAGTAGTAGGAGGCCATTCTCTCAAAGAGCTTCCTCTCTTTTATGCCTGTCTCCTTTGGGCCTGAAGCGGGATCACAGCTCTTCTGTTTTTTCTTCCTCACACGCTCTTTCATGCTGTCTCCTTCCCTTTTTTCATAAATCCATCAAGAAGAATCGCGCCCCCTATGCAATGTTATCGTTCTGTGCCATATGTGCATGTATTTACCACATATGCACTATCCTGTCAAGTCTCCCGTGAGGAGCTAACCCTTTCATTTGCGTGCAAGATATCAGGGCATCATGCTAAAATGTGACGATATGGAGGGAGACAATGGCTTTCCCTGAGAAGCTCAAGAAACTCAGATTAGAGAAAGGGCTCACTCTTCAAAGGCTCGCTAAACTGGTGGGAGTAAGTGCCTCCCATTTGGGTCGCTATGAGCGTGGCAGTTCTGACCCTACCATCAAAGCGATCAAAAATCTCGCTGAGGCTCTGGGGGTGTCAACTGATGAACTGATTTTTGAGGATAAGGAAGGCGTGGCGGCCAAAACGATCGTGGATAGGGAACTCTTAGAGCAGTTCTCTCAGATCTCGGCCTTCCCTCCCGAAGACCGACAAGCCGTGAAGCTTTTCCTGGGGAGTTTCATTCTCAGAAAGAAGTTTGAAGGGTTTCTCTCCTCTGTTACTGAAAAGGAAGTGTGGGAGAAGAAGACCCGCAAGGTCCTCAAAAGCCTTCGGGCCGGGGCGAAAGGGGCGTCAGAAAGGGAAATCCTGGCCCTCGCTGATGATGCCCTTAGAACAGTCAGAGCACGCCAGCGTGGCTAAGAGAGTAGAAGAATTATTTTAAGGAGACGGGTTCCTTCCAAGAAGTCAAGTAACATCGCGAACCGATGCCTTTTTAATCTTCCACAAATTATATGCCCATAATCCCAATTTTAATGAATATACCGAGAATGCTAAATTTAAAAAGTGAGTTTCAAAGTCAATCCGGGGCCTGCTAACTTCCCCACCATAAAAATAGAATATTGCAAATATTCCAATGACAACAAGATAAGAAAGTACCCAGGATGGAAAAATAAAATCATTTGTTCCTTCCTTGGCAGCGCTATTTGCCCATTTTTTAATTATCCGTTTTTTATAGTACTCTTTGGTTTCATAACCTGTTCCAAACCCAAATATACCCCCTAATAATGCCGCAGAAAAAGCCGGCACTATCTCTTTCGAAAGCAAAAATAATCCAATATCTTTAATCATACGGTCTATTTCAAAATACATGAAGACTACTGCTATTAAAAAAACATCCACCAGATTTTCCAAAACTTTGGTATTCCCTTCACTTCATCATTAAGCTCTTTAAATGCATATATCCAATTGTTGTGGGGTCCCATCGCTCAGCTCGTCAGCACTTACACGGATCTGGTTCACATTCGCAATTTTGATAATAACATCTTCCTTCATCCAATGCGCAGCCTATACAAAAAGGTGCTGAAGTAAGTGCTCCTCCCAAAATAAGTGTAGTTGCGGCAATTCCAACGCAAGCACTACACTTGGCTACTGTCTCTTTTCTATTTAGACAACCTGAAAGTTTATCCCAATGGCATTTTTGACATGGGCAACTGTGCCCAAAATAAATTAGACCGGAGTCAATCCCATTCTGCTTTGAAAATAGCACCCTTTATGCCGCCACGGAACAGGGCTCTATGGTTACTTTATGCCCCAGGGATTCCAATTTATTCACAAGAGATCGTGTCAACCGCTCTGTATGCAGGTGGTCAAAGAACCCCTCTCCCAACTCCTGATAGGAGACCTCGTCTCGCAAGATGTGGTAGGCGATGATCAGGATCGTATGACCCACAGCCACAATGGCCCGCTTCTTTCCCCGCCGGGCTGCCAAGCGATGATACTGAGCCTTCAGATAGGTGTGTTTCGTCCGGCTGGCCGCCCAGGCCGCTTCTGTCAAAGCTCCTCGTAACCATCGGCTCCCTTTGCGGGTCTTCCCGGATTTGTGTTTGCCCGCACTCTCATTGTTGCGTGGACATATCCCCGCCCATGAGGCAAGATGTTTTTCCGAGGGAAATTGACTCATATCAGCCCCTATCTCGGCAATCATTTTCTCCGCAGTGCACTCGTCTATTCCAGGGAGGGTATCCAGCCGATGCACCGCCTCCTCAAAAGGGCGCCTCTTCTCCTTAATCTTTTCACTGACGCGCTCGATGGCTTGCTCCAGATACCTCCACTGCTCCAGCAGCTCCTTCAACAAGAACCGATGATGCTCGGTCACATGGCCCTCAAGGGCCAGCCGCAGCACCTCCGTTTTCCCCTTCAGCCGTCCCAGGGCTAACGCGGCTAGGCTCTCCACATCAGTCACACCAGAGACGATGGCCTCAATCATGGCCATCCCCGATTTGCCCAACACATTCGTGGCCACCGACCCCAGCTTGATGTTGGCATCTTCCAGAACCTTCTGAATCCGATTGGCCACAGAGGTCTGTTCCTGTACCAACTTCGTTCGATGCCGGGTGAGATCCCGCAATTCCCGCACCCCCGCAGAAGGCACAAAACTGCCCCGCAATAACCCATGCCTCAGCAACTGAGCAATCCACTCACAGTCCGCCACATCGGTTTTCCGCCCGGGAACGGCCTTGATATGCTGGGCGTTGACCAGCAAGACATCCACAGATCCCTCCAAAATGTTGAAGATCGGTTTCCAGAACACGCCGGTGGACTCCATGGCCACATGAGTACATCCCGCTTGCCGAAGCCATTCCCGCAGGACCTCGAGCTCCGCAGTCATTGTCCCAAAGGTCCGCACCTCCTTCTTCACCCCCTTCTCCTCCTGGGTCAACAGACACGCTGCTACGGTCTTTTTATGAACATCCAACCCACAACAGCACCGATACAGAACCTCCATAGGCTTCCCCCTTTCTGCCTTACACAGAGGAGGAAGCTGGATCCGGAAAAAACTCTGCTTTGCGTGCTCCTCCAACAGACGGGCAACAGTCTTGGGTTCTCTCCCAGCTCCCAGTCAGACTTAGTTTCGGGCTTTGGGCACCACGAATAGATCGACTTACATCCCCTATGCATGGCGAAGAGAGTATATTCCATAGAACGCCCATTTTCATCGTTTTAATGATGTTCGCATAATACAGTAATAAATGGAGTCAAAAAAGGCCCGTATATCTCAGGAATCCTCGCCCCATCTCGGGATGGCGCCGCACTCTTTGGATGCCATTGCG